>Ga0209013_10000607_pt1 | contig 32460 bp, 24 predicted proteins | sample Cruoilmetagenom2_FD_187291 | JGI IMG/M metagenome (GOLD analysis project Ga0209013, IMG submission 187291) | Oil polluted marine microbial communities from Coal Oil Point, Santa Barbara, California, USA - Sample 2 (SPAdes) (version 2) | ecosystem: Environmental > Aquatic > Marine > Oil seeps ...
TAAAATTACCTTAAACGATAATAAATTAGTATTTGATAACAACATGTATTTCAGTTACCCAAAGAATGAAAAAATCAATATTTTGGCTATTGGAAACAAAAATGAATTTTTATCCAAAATTTACACCAATGATGAATTTGAATATACATCAAGCCTATTAAACAAGCTTGATTACAACTCTATTTCAAATCAACAATTAATCATTTTAAATGAATTAGAGTACTTCTCAAAATCCTTAATTCAAGCAATAAAATATTTTGTTGAAAATGAAGGAAAATTAGTAATAATTCCATCACCAGAAAGTGACATTTCTTCCTATAATGATCTGTTTTCTACTATTGGGATAGGAAAAGTAATTGAAATACTTGATGATAAAAAAAGAATCACATCGATTAACTATGACCATCCATTTTTTAAAAATGTCTTCAAAAAACAAATTATTAATTTTCAGTACCCAAATGTGAATTCATATTTTTCAACCAATCTTTTATCTTCTACCTCAATTTTACAGTTTGAAGATCAAAATGACTTTATTTCTGAGATAAATTCTAAAAACAACAAAATCTATTGGATAGCATCACCAATAAACAGCGCTAATTCAAACTTCGTCGCTTCACCGCTTATTGTTCCTGTTTTTTACAATTTTAGTTTACAGAATTCCAATCCTAAAAATTTATATTTCACTATAGGTACTAAAAATGAGTTCTTTATAAAACACAAAGCTACAAATGATGAAGTAATACATCTTACAAACAATGAATTTGATTTTATTCCTTTACAAAGCAGATCAATAAATTTTATAAAAATCAATACAGAAGAAAACCCGTTAAAAAATGGTTTATATTTATTGGTCAATAAATCAAAAAACTTTCAGAGCATCGCCTATAATTATGATCGAGAAGAAAGTAAATTGACTCATTATCCCATAGAACAAATGAAAAATAGTTTTAACAATGTTCAATTTTTTACATCACTAAATAAAGCTATCAAGAAGATCAATGATGAAAATAAAAATAAAAATTTGTGGCAATTATTTATTATTTTTGCCTTGATATTTTTGGGAATAGAAATCATTTTACAAAAATTTTTAAAAATCTAAAAACAATCATGTAATCATTAAAATTTAATGGCGTGAAAATACTTTTAAAATCTGCAAAAATAATCGACAAGAATTCTAGTTTTAATAATAAAACAAAGGATGTTTTAATTGAAAATGGAATTATCACAAGAATTGAAGGTAAAATTGATAAACCTAAGAATTGTAAAGAAATAAAGCTAAAAAATTTACATATTTCAAATGGTTGGTTTGATAGTAGTGTTTGTTTTGGGGAACCAGGCTATGAAGAAAGAGAAAATATTGAACATGGTCTAGAGGTTGCTGCTAAAAGCGGGTTTACCAGTGTTGCTTTAAATCCAAATACTAATCCTTTTATTGATAATAAGTCTGCTGTTGAATTTTTGATCAAAAAGAGTACAGATTCAGCTGTTAGTCTATATCCTATAGCTAATTTAACACAAAATGCTCTAGGCAAGGAATTAGCAGAATTATACGATATGCAAAACTCCGGAGCCATTGCATTTGGAGATTACAATAAGCCTGTTGATAATGCTAATTTGATGAAAATCGCCCTTCTTTATACTCAAAATTTTGATGCGTTGGTTTTGAGTTTTCCACAGGACAATAGTATTGCTACTCATGGATTTGTCAATGAAAGTGAAAATACTACCAGATTAGGTTTAAAATCAATTCCTAATTTATCGGAAGAATTACAAATATCCCGGGATCTTTTTCTTTTAGAATATGCAGGAGGAAAATTACATATTCCTACGATCACAACTGCAAGATCGGTTAAATTGATCAAAGCAGCAAAAAGAAAAGGCCTGGATGTAACGTGTAGTGTTGCTGCCCATCATCTCGTATTAACAGATAATGAGATAAAATATTTTGACACTAATTTCAAAGTTACACCTCCCTTGCGTTCAAAAAGTGATACAAATGCTTTGATAAAGGGTATTAATGATGGTACCATTGATATGATCATTAGCGATCATAACCCTATAGATATTGAAAATAAAAATGTAGAGTTTGAAAATGGTTTTTTTGGAACCATTGGTCTGGAGAGTTTATTTGGAAGTGTTCATAACGTTTTAGAACTTGAGCAAATTATTGCTTGTTTGACCGACAATCCACGCAGCAGGTTTGGATTGAACCAAAGCAAAATAGAAAAAGGAGAATTAGCAAATATTACACTCTTTGATCCTAGTATTTCTTATACTTTTAATGAAAATAATATATATTCAAAATCAAAGAATTCTGCTTTTCTAGGAATGCAATTAAAGGGTATGGCATATGGTATTATATCAAAAGATCAAATTGTTTTGAAGTAGAATTTAATATCGGAACGATTAGTTTTTTAAATTTGTATATTTACCTTGAACAATTCAAAACTCATCATATGTACAATCAAACTATTAAAGATGGTAAAACCATAGCTATCATTAGCTATCTTACTTTTATTGGTACAATAATAGCTTTTGTAATGAATCAGAACAAACAAAATTCCTTTGCTTCATTTCATATCAGACAAGCTGTAGGATTATTTATTCTTGGATTTGTTACAACTTTTATAAAACGTTTCTCCTACAATGATTGGTTAGGCAATATTCTGGCTTTTGGTTTACTGATTTTATGGATTATAGGTTTTATAGGTGCAATTCAAGGGGAAGAGAAGAGAATCCCTCTTTTAGGTGATCAGTTTCAGGAATGGTTTAAAAATATTGGTTAAATTTATGAATAACTAAAGGTAAAAGTGTGATACAGTAATATTTAACAACTTTTTCTAACGAACCATTTACACTTATACTTTATTAACTTCCTCAATTAATGACAAAACTTTCTTTAGAATATCTGGTCAGGTATCCAAAAATAAATATTGAAAATCCACCATTGTTGATAATGTTTCACGGTTATGGCAGCAATGAACAAGATCTGTTTTCATTTGCCGGTGAATTACCTGATGAATTATTAATAATTAGTGCCAGAGCTCCATTATCATTAGGGTTTGGGAGTTATGCATGGTATACTATTCATTTCAATAATGACAGTAGAAATTTTTCTGATATTCCTGAAGCGAAGAATGCCCTTTTAAATATGAGCAAGTTCTTAGGTGAAGTAATAGAGGAATATAAAATAAATAAGCAAAATATATTTCTTATGGGATTTAGCCAGGGAACAATTTTAAGCACTGCTTTTGCCTTAAATAATCCTAAGAAAATACAACATGTAATTGCTTTAAGTGGATATGTTAATCAAGAATTATTAGTTGAAAAACCTATAAATAGTGCTTATAATAATCTTGATTTTTTTGTTTCTCACGGAACCGTTGATCAGGTAATTCCAGTGGACTGGGCAAGGAAAACTCCTTCTTTTTTATCAAATTTAGAAATTAAAAATACTTATCAGGAATACCCTGTGGGTCATGGGGTTGCTCCTCAAAATTTCCATGATATGAATTCATGGATAAAAGAGCGTTTATAATTTATTCATCAAAAAAAAGCAATATCTTAAAATTTCATATTAAAAATAAACATTTTTATTTAGCTTCGCAATTGAAATTAATCAGTAAAACCTATTATGAAGAATTATACAAATTTATTCTTATCCGCAATTGTTCTCATTAGCTTATTTTCATGCCAAACTAAGAAAAGAGACATTTCTTCCATCCAAAAATTAAATGACAGTATAAAAAAAGAATATGCACCTGATAAAAGAGTTGCAATATATGATATTACGTTACAAGCAACTCAAAACTCTATCATTTTAAAAGGAGAATCAGACCAACCTAAGGCTGTTCAAGCATTTAAACAATTACTTGCAGATAAAAGTGAACAGATCATTGATAGTATAGTTATTCTGCCGGATGCCAGTGTGGGTAAATTAAAATATGCGGTAGTTAATAATTCTGTGGCAAATATCAGGTCTCAAGGAAGGCATTCCGGTGAATTAGCCACACAAGCATTATTAGGTACGGGTTTAAAAGTTTTAAAAAACGCAAGGTGGTTTTATTTGGTTCAAACACCGGATGCTTATATTTCCTGGGTTGACCATGGAGGTGTTACTTTAATGAATGAAGAAGAATATTTAGCATGGAATAAGGCTCCCAAAATTATTTTTACCAAACCATGGGGATATTCTTACCAGAAAAAAAATGATGGATCAACTAAAGTAAGTGATCTGGTTTTAGGAGCACAATTAAAGCTTCTTTCTGAAAAAAGAAAATACTACGAAGTTGAATATCCAAATAAAAGAATTGCTTATGTTAAAAAATCTGAAAGTAATTTATATAGCAAATGGATAGAAGATGTTGATCCCTCACCTGAACTAATTGAATCTTATGCCCTTGATTTTCTCGGCGCACCTTATCTATGGGGAGGCACCTCAAGCAAAGGGATGGATTGCAGTGGTTTTACAAAAACTGTTTATTTGATGAACGGATTTATCATCCCCAGGGATGCTTCCCAACAAATAAATGCGGGAAAAGATGTGGATCCGGATTTAAATTTTAAAAATTTAGAAAAAGGTGATTTGATGTTCTTTGGAACAAAAGCAACGGACAGCACAAAACAAAGAACTACGCATGTTGGTTTATGGTTGGGTAATGACAGAGGTGATTTTATCCATGAAGCAAGTCAGGTACGTTTAAGCTCTATTGATCCCGGATCTGATTATTATGATGAAAGTAATACAAAAAGGTACTTAGGAAGCAGAAGGTATTTAGGTGAAAAAGATAAGATGATCACTGATTTGAAAACCGATAAAGTTCTTACAGAGATCAAGCAGTAAAAATTTATTGGAGAAATGAGTTAACAATTGAATGCTATATTATGGTTTTGTTTGAAATCAAATTTCAATTTACTTATTCTATCTTTTTACGATTGATCAGTTACAATACTTAGGAAAAACGACTGGAAGGGTAAAATAACCTCAAATAACTTAAATTCTTTATTTTATCAATTAAACTCCCATCCAAAAGAGGTCGTAAATACATAATCAGTATCTGATGCTCCTTCAATAGGTTGATTATCAAAGTTATATGTAAGGCTCATTTTAATATAAAAATCTAAAGGCAGATCGTATTTCATATCAAAGTTAAAATCAGCTCTATACCTTCCGCTCTCCGTAAGACTCGGGTAAAGAACTGCATTTGTTAACAGACTTAGGTCTCCAATATCGTATTTGTTAAAACTTATGCCAAAATATAATTCAGAACTATTTCTAGCAGGTGTATCATCAGTAAATTTTTCTAATGTATACGCTAATCCACCATTTGCACCCAGATACAAACGGCTACTATGAATAAAAAAATAACCCAAACCTCCTTTATATGTTGATCTTAAGTCTAGTTTTTGTTCATCATTTGATAAATAAATCGCACTCGTACTGATAAACCAATCATTCTGCAAAAAATAATTTACACCAATTTCCCCATCCATCCTGTTAACATCAGAAATACTATCTTGTCTACTCAAAACCGTTTTAAAATATCCACTAGCCCTCCATTTATTGGCTAAATAAGTTGCACCTAAATTCGATGTTAATTGCTTTAAATTATTGGCTTTTGTCAGGGTTATTCCCAAATCAACATCAACAGTTAATCTACTTAAAAAATTTTTACCAACTGGCTCTAAAAATACAATATCAGTTAAATCCATTTCTAACGCATTTACCCCTGAATCAAGACTAAGCTTCCCTTTTATTTTGTTACTATTTAACGTACTGGTTAACCTGCTACCGTCAGAAATTGAAATTATAAACGTTCTTTCACTATAAATCTCGTTTACCTTATGCCATTTGATTTGAAAATCTTTTTCGCTGTATTTTGTTTTAAATGTTATTACACTTTTATCCATCTTTTTAAATTCTCCAACAATAACATTATTATTTACCAATACCAAAGTGTCATTGTAAACACTTGTCTTTGAATATTTAATAAGTCTCTTGCGTTTTTTTGTTTCTTTAGAAGGAATAGAATCGTTCTGGCTATAAATAAAACCACTAACCAATAAAAAAAGTATAAAAATGGAATATTGTTTTTGCATGAAATATTTTTATATCATTTTGAAGCCAAATATAAAGAATCATAAAATATTACAAAAAATTTAGTTGAATTAATTAATTCTTCAAAAAATCTAAAAACGAGTTTTAACAATTATATAACGCAAGTGAAAATAAATTGTCTTTAAATTGTCATCTCTAATTTAAATTTAACATTAATAATTCAAACATTATGAAAATCAAAAATTTTACATTTACTTTATTGTTAACGAGCATATGCCTTATATCCTTTTCAGCATCCGTTTATGCCCAATTGAATTTACCAAGTAATAGTCAGAAAGCTTCTGTTACCCAAAAAGTTGGGATCACAGATATTACGATCAAATATTCCAGACCAAGCGTCAAAGGAAGAGAGATATGGGGAAAGTTAGTCCCTTACGGCATGAATAACTTAGGATTTGGTACAGCTATAGAATCTCCATGGCGAGCAGGTGCCGATGAAAATACAACCATTAGTTTCTCCGATGATATATCCATTGACGGTAAAAAGTTAAAAGCCGGTACTTATGGCCTGTTTATGGTAATTTATGAAAACGATAATGCAGATATTATATTTTCAAACAATTCTTCTGCCTGGGGGAGTTTTTTCTACAATCCGGATGAAGATGCTTTAAAAGTAACCGTAAAATCCAAACAAACATCACATACCGAATTACTAACTTTTGATTTTAACTCAGTGGATAAAACCTCAGCTACTGCAGCTTTAAAATGGGGAGAAAAAGAAATTCCTTTTAAAATTGAAGTACCGGTTTCAGATATTGTGTTAACTAAAATTCGACAAGATCTACAAAGCTCTCCGGGGTTTTCAAATCAAAGCTGGGTTCAGGCAGCTAATTATTCTTTAAATAATGATGGCGATCTAACTGAAGCCTTGCATTGGATTGATGCTTCTATTAGTGGAAATTTCTTTAGTCAGAAAAACTATAATAACTTGCTTACAAAATCCAGGATATTAACTAAAATGGGTAAGAGTGAAGAAGCTTTGGTTATTGTAGAAGAAGCAGCATCATTAGCCAATAAAAATCAACTTAATGCAATGGGATACCAGATGTTAAATCAAAAACAATACGATCTGGCAATTAAGTTCTTTAAACTGAATGTAAAAAACTATCCGAAAGATCCCAATGTTTATGACAGTTTAGGAGAAGGCTATAAAACAATTGGTGATAACAAAAACGCCATTAAAAATTTAAAAAAATCATTATCACTTGATCCACCACCTGCCGTCAAAGCTAATTCTGAGAAATTATTAAAAGAGTTAGGTGTAAAGATCTAAAGCAAGAAAAGACCCAAATTGATTTTTGGGTCTTTTCTCTTAACTTATATTTGCCCAAAGACCTTTGTTTCTCATAATATTTTGATAGGTATTCAAGATATTTTTATTTTGAGTTTGTGATAATGTTATGTCTTTTTTTAACACCTCTAAAGCAACATTTCTAGCCTTTTGTAAAATAGCTGCATCTTTAACGATATCAGCAATTCTTAAATTCAATACACCACTCTGTTGTGTTCCCATCATATCACCGGGGCCACGAAGTTTCAGATCTACTTCGGCAATTTTAAAACCATCATTGGTTTCTACCATGGTTTGCAAACGGGTTTTGGCTTCTGACGTTAATTTAACACCCGACATTAATATGCAATAACTTTGATCAGCTCCACGTCCTACTCTACCTCGTAATTGATGTAATTGCGAAAGCCCAAATCGCTCTGCACTTTCAATAATCATTACACTGGCATTAGGTACATTTACACCGACTTCAATAACCGTTGTTGCTACCATTATTTGAGTTTCTCCTTTGACAAAGCGTTGCATTTCATAATCTTTATCAACCGGTTTCATTTTTCCATGAACAATGCTTATTCTGTATTTTGGCAAAGGAAATTCTCTGGAAATACTGTCATAACCATCCATTAGGTCTTTATAATCCAATTGTTCAGATTCTTGAATTAAAGGATAAACAATATAAATTTGCCTTCCTTTAGCTATTTCATCTTTGATAAACTTAAAAACACTCAACCTGTTATTGTCATATCTATGAATGGTTTTAATTGATTTTCTTCCCGGAGGCAATTCGTCAATAACAGAAATATCCAGATCACCATATACACTCATTGCTAAGGTTCGGGGTATCGGTGTTGCGGTCATTACCAAAACATGTGGAGGTAAGTTATTTTTCATCCACATTTTAGCTCTTTGAGCAACTCCAAATCGATGTTGTTCATCAATTATCGCCAAACCTAAATTTTTGAATTTAACTTTATCTTCAAAAACAGCATGGGTTCCAATTATTATTTGCAGTTCTCCATTTTCCAATGTATGATGAATAATTTTTCTTTCCGATGTTTTTGAGGAACCGGTTAACAATTTAACCGTCACTTTCATATCTTGCAATAATTCAACTACTGCGTTATAATGTTGAATTGCTAAGATCTCTGTAGGTGCAATTAAGGCTGCCTGAAAATCATTATCCAAAGCTATTAACATCATTAAAACTGCTACAATAGTTTTACCGGATCCTACATCTCCTTGTAAAAGTCGATTCATTTGGGCACCTGTACCAAGATCTCTTCTAATTTCTTTTAAAACTTTCTTTTGTGCATTTGTTAAACTAAATGGAAGATATTTTTTATAAAATTCATTAAAATGATTCCCCACTTTTTCAAAAACAAATCCTTTGATTTTTGATTTTCTTATTTGCTTTTTGATTATTAATTGTAATTGAATAAAAAATAATTCTTCAAATTTTAATCGCTGTTGCGCCTTGATCAATAATTCCTGGCTCTTGGGAAAATGAATATTAAACATTGCCTCACTTTTGCTAAGCAATCCCAATTGATCAATAATATCATTGGATAAAGTTTCTTCGAACTTACCGCTGAATTCTACAAATAAAGTCTGTAAAAGCTTTTGCATCACCCTGTTAGAAACTCCTTTTGCATTCAATTTTTCGGTTGAAGGATAAACAGGCTGCATGACAGTTCGTAAATTTTTCTTGTATTCACTTATCAGTTCCATCTCCGGATGTGCCATATTGAACAATCCACTATAGTAATTTATACGTCCAAATATTACATAAGGAATATTTGTTTTAACAGAATCCTTTATCCATTTCACCCCTCTGAACCAAACCAATTCCATCCTCCCGGTATCATCAACAAAAGTCGCTACTAACCTGCTGCCTCTTTTTTGCTTCACAGTTCTATAAGAAATGATCTTTCCAACAAGCTGAACTTCAGTATTATTAGCTTGCAACTCGTTGATCTTAAAAAATTGCGTCCTGTCAATATATCGGTTCGGAAAAATATTAGCCAGATCAGCATAAGTAAAAATACCCAACTCTTTGCTCAATAATTCGGCTCTTGCCGGACCAACACCTTTTAAATACGTTATGGAAGTTTGTAAGTTTATTTTATAAATTATTATCGCAAATACGAAGATAAAAAAATAGCACAATAAAATGTTATATTTACATAGCTTTAAAAATTAATAATTTCATATGAAATTTTATAAAATCCAATTAACAATCCTTCTCTTATCACTTATTAGCTGTTCCGAAGATAATAAGATAGATTATCAAGTTGATATCATACTTAAAGGTGGTACTATTATTGATCTTTCCAATAATGGTTTGTCGGCCAATGACGTTGAAAATAAAGCGATATTGATAAAAGGTGACACAATTTTTAATATTGTAGATGCAGCGACAATATCAAAAAATGCTAAACATGTGGTAGATGCAACAGATAAATTCATAATACCCGGATTAACTGATGGATTTGCCGTGATCAATAATCAAAACTATGCAAATGCATTTTTGTATATGGGTGTTACTGATGTTATTGGCGTAGAAAGTGAAAGAAGAGGAAAATTTTATCATGATGCAAATCCTTCTCCAAATATTCATATGCTAAGAGAAGTTGGTGAATCTCCTGTTTCTGATACTGAAGTTCTACAAACCATTTTAACACATGCTAAAAACGATGTTGAAATTTTATTGATCATGTATGGCTTAAATCCGTCACAAGTAAAGCTTGCGCATGAAGAGGCAAAAAAATATGGGATGGGAACTATTGGTGAACTTGGCTTTACAAGTTATAAAGAAGGTATGGATATTGGTATTGATGCCTTTGTACATACCACTCGTTACTCATTAGATATTGCCCCTGATTCTTTGGCAAAGAAAGTTGCGGCTCAGCCTTTTAGTAACGATCTGGGCAGCCCTAAATGGAGGTATTACAAACTTTTGACAGATCTGGATTCCAGCAATACAGCTCTTTTAAAACACGCTAAGAACATAGGAAATTCAGGTTCTTATATTCAACCAACATTTGCTCTTTTATATTTAGATATGCCTTTTAGTAAAAATCCCTGGAAGGAAAAAGTATCTCAAATTATCAATATTGATGATATTAACCGTCCGGCGGATAAAATTACAGGCAAACACAATTACCCTATTGAAGAATTGGAAGCATATCAAAAATTAGGAAAACAAGAAATATTGATCGAAAAATTATACTATAACAACGGAGCAAAATATCTATCAGGAAGTGCTACTGATGTATGGGGATCGATGCCTGGTATTTCACTACATCAGGAACTGGAAGTATTAAGTAGAATTGGTTTGTCAAACCGGGAAGTTCTGGCAACAAGTACGTCTAATTTTAATGATGCTTATGGTTTAAAATTCGGGAAGATAAAAAAAGGCTTTAAGGCAAATATTTTGATCTTAGATAAAAATCCTATTTTAGATATAAACAATTTAAAGGAAAATAAAAGACTGTTTTTAAATGGTAAAGAAATTGATATCAATGAATTACTTCAATAGAATCTCGTATTCATTTTTAATTAAACTCATAAATTATCTCTCTATGAAATTTTTACTCAAATTTTTAATCCTATTCATAAGTTTGAATTTATTTGCGCAAAATGGTAAGATCATTGACAAACAAATAGTAGATTGGAAAAATGATCCTGAAATTATAGCTATAGTTTTAGAAAATGGGAAACTTAAACCAAATTACACTTATTTAAATGATATTACTATTGAAAAAATAACCTATGAAAGTGATAAGTTAAAAGTGAGAGGGTATTTGGCAACTCCAAAAAGCAATGGGAATTATCCTTGCATAATTTACAATCGGGGTGGAAATAAGGAATTTGGGAAATTAACTCCTAAAAAAGCTGTATTTATTTTGGCAAGAGTAGCCTCATGGGGTTATGTCGTTGCCGCCAGTCAATATCGCGGGAACGATGGTGGAGAAGGAAAGGAAGAATTTGGTGGTAAGGATGTTAATGATGTACTGCATTTAATTCCATTATTTGAAGATATCAAGAACACTAATACTTCAAAAATGGGTATTTACGGATGGTCAAGAGGTGGTATGATGACCTATCTGGCACTTACGAAAACGAACAAATTCAAAGCTGCAGTTATTGGTGGAGGTTTAAGTGATCTACATAACTGGATCGACACCCGCAAAGATACCATTGAATCGGTTTATTACAATAATATTCCAAATTATGCCCAAAACAGATCTCAAGCCATTAATGATCGATCTGCCATATTTCAGGTAGAGAACATCTCAAAAACTACACCTATTCTAATGCTTCATGGCACTTCAGATTGGAGAGTAGTACCGGAAATGGCATTAGATCTTTCTAAAGAATTTATCAAAAATAAAGTACCACATAGATTGGTTTTATTTGAAGGAGGAAACCATGGCTTGAGGGAATTCAGAAAGGAAGTTGATGATATGACAAAAAAATGGTTTAATGATTATTTAAAAAATGATAAAAAGTTACCCGATCTAAATCCTCATGGTCGATGATTGTAATGATTTAATGAAATTGAACTCCTCTTGTTGTGAAATAATGAAGAGAAGAGATGTTCAAAGAATGTGTTTTAACCTAAAATGAAATCAAGTTTTATTCTAAGCACTTAAATTTTAAATTACAATATCAAAAATACCTGCCGGCTGACAGGCAGGCAGGTCTGCGATATCAGTGTGAAAGGATTATAATTAGTTAGAATCATAGATATCAACAAAAACCAGAACAGGTCAAAATAATAATAATAAAACAGAACATGAAATGAAAAGAAGAAATTTTATTTCTAATACAGCAGCTGTTGTTGCATTACCATTTCTTCCAAAAGTAGAAATGAAAGACTATAAAGACCCGGAAGAATTACTAAATAAACATTTGCCGGTTAATTTTACCAGAGACGGTTTAAACCTGTCGCCAACTTTATATACAAAGCTTTTAGAACAATTAACTTTAGAGAAAGGCTTTGAACCGGATTCATACGGTCTGGGTGGTATGATCCATCAATTTGAAGCAAATATAGCTAAAGCACTTGGTAAAGAAAAAGCAATTTATATGCCAACCGGTACTCTGGCAAATCATATCGCATTTCGTGCACACTGTAAGTCAAAAAAAAGAGCCATTGTGCAATATGATTCACATATAAACAGAGATACGGGTGATGGTGCTACAACTTTAAGTGGTATTAATTTGATAGCTCTTGGTAATGATAAGGTAGTTTTTACTAAAGATGAATTAAAAGAATTCTTTAATGATAATCAACAAGGGAAAGTGAAAACTCCTGTTGGAGTTTTATCATTAGAGACACCGGTTCGTAGAAAATATTTGCAGCGGATTTCATTTAAGGAATTAGAAGAAATCACTAAAATAGCCAGAGATAATAAAATAGGATTACATCTGGATGGTGCACGACTGTATATAGATGCTGCCTTTTCGGGCAGAAAAGTAACAGATTATACCAAGTTGTTTGATACCGTTTATCTCTCTCTTTATAAATCTTTTAACTCTGTTAATGGAGCAATTCTGGTCGGACCAAAAAAAGTAATTGACGGTTTACACAATGAACGTAGAATGTTTGGAGGTGGACTACCTTCGTCCTGGCAGCAAATAGCAGTAGCCAGTTATTTCTTTGATAATTACGAAGAAAGATATGCAGAAGCCATAAAACGATTTGACATCTTTAAAAGCATCATTGAAAAAAATGGCGGGTTTGAGATCGAACAATTCAACAATGGGACTAGTATTTTCAAATTAAGACCCGATCAAACTATAGATCCGGAACGATTAAAATTATCCTTGGAGAGTAAGGGAATTCTTCTTCCAAATTATAATCAAAAAGATCAATGTTTCTATATAAAAATGAATGATTCTTTGGTGTACAATGATGTACATAAGTTATCTCAAGAATTTCTGAATAATTATTATTAATCAGTTGTAATTGTGATTTATTTTAATTCAATTCTTTATTTTTCATCGAGTCTATTAACCACATTAATTATTTTCAATCTTGACGTAACATCCATAATATTTTATATAAATCACAAAAAAATATCAAATATAACAGCTACAATGAATAGTTTTAATATTGTATTTTTGTATAATAAGAGATAATGAGATTTAATGGAAATAAATAGAAACATTTTTTTATTTTTAAAAAAATTAAGAGACGCTTTTATAGATTTAATACCAATTATATTAGTTGTCATTTTTTTTCAGAGTGTCGTTATTCAACAACCGTTTCCTGAAATTGGAGAAATCATTATTGGATTATTATTTGTAGTAATTGGATTGATGTTATTTATTGAAGGACTAGAAATAGGCCTTTTCCCAATTGGAGAATCAATGGCTTACGCTCTGGCAAAAAAAGGTAGTATTTTTTGGTTAATGATTTTTTCTTTTGCACTGGGCTTTTCAACAACTATAGCAGAGCCAGCATTAATTGCTGTAGCAAAAGAAGCTTCTGAAATTTCTTCCGGCGCAGGTTTAATAGAAAACAATAAAAAATCTATGGAGCTTTACGCTATGGGTTTAAGATTATCTGTGGCTTTTTCAGTGGGTTTAGCAATTGTTATAGGTGTATTGAGAATACTAAAAGGGTGGCCAATCTATTACTTAATTATTGGAGGTTACATTTTTGTAATGCTTATGACAATTATAGCCCCTCCGGAAATAATTGGTCTTGCTTATGACGCGGGTGGTGTAACCACTTCAACTATTACAGTACCATTAGTAACGGCTCTTGGTGTTGGTTTAGCCTCTGTGATTAAGGGAAGAAACCCATTAATTGATGGTTTTGGTCTAATAGCATTTGCATCACTTCTACCTATGATATTCGTAATGGCTTTTGGAATATTTTGGTTTAAATAGTTAATTAATTATGTTTGATTTTTTTACAGATTTTAGTGTTATTTTCCTGAGTACTGTTACAGATGTATTACCCATTCTATTAATTGTAATCTTTTTTCAGTTGGTGGTTTTAAAACAACCTATTCCGCATCTAAAAAAAGTAATTCTAGGTGGTGTTTTAGTGGTAATTGGTCTTGCATTTTTCTTGATTGGATTAGAAAAAGCTCTTTTTCCGATCGGAAAAATTATGGCAACTCAATTATCTGATCCTGCTTTTATTAACGAATCTGCAATTGGACTTACAAGTTGGACTTCTTATTATTGGATATATATTTTTGCTGCCTTAATAGGTTTTGCTACAACAATTGCAGAGCCTTCTCTTATTGCAGTTGCTCTAAAAGCCGGTGAAGTTTCGGCAGGGACTATTAACCCAATTACACTTAGAATTTTTGTTGCTATTGGTGTTGCATTTGCCTTGGCTTTAGGAACTTTTAGAATTGTAACTGGAACTCCTTTATTTGTATATATTATGGTAGGATATGTAATTGTAATCATTCAAACAATTTTCACTCCTAAAAAATTTGTTGCCTTAGCCTATGATTCAGGAGGTGTTACAACTTCAACTGTAACAGTTCCTATAGTTGCTGCTCTTGGCTTAGGATTATCAAGTGCCGTACCAGGTAGAAGCCCGGCTATTGATGGATTCGGTCTTATCGCATTTGCCAGCCTTTTTCCAATTATATCCGTTTTAGGTTATGCTCAATTAATGGAAATAAAAAAACGAATATCAAACATAAAAACACATAAAGATGAAGTTTAAATTAATTATGGTTTTTTCTAAACCAAACATTACCGATAAAATAGTAGATGCCATGAAAAAATCCGGTGCTACCGGTGCCACCATTATTCCTGCTAGAGGTACAGGCTTAAAAGAAGCTAAAACCTTTTTTGGATTGAGCATTGAAGATCAAACAGATATTATAGTATTTTTAGTTGAAGAACATGTTGTAGAAAAATTATTGTTAGTAATAAAGTCTAAAGGGAAATTTGATAAACCAAATACTGGTATTGCATTTGTTTTACCAATTGAGCATATAGTTGGTTTGGAAAGTCAAATGAAAATATTTAAAGATCAAGCTCGAGATCAATATTTTTAACCTTATTATCCTACTGATAAAAATAGTATATTAATCATATTAACCAATATATAAAATAAACAATTATGGTTTTAAAAAGAAGTTTTCAAAATGCCAAAGAAGTAATGAAAAAAAAAGTTGTTTTTATTGATGGTATGGCAACCGCTAAAGAAGCGATAGATACTATGCGTAAAGAAAATGTTGAAGCATTAATAATAAAAAAACGTAGTGATATAGATGCATATGGTATTGTTAGAGTACATAATTTTATAGAAGGGGTTATGATTCCAGACAAAACAGCTGAAGAAGTAAATGTTTTTGAAATAATGACAAAACCTGTAATTTGTGTTCCGGCCAGTATGAATGTTAAATATGTAGCAAGCTTACTTATGAATATTGGTGTACGCGAAGCTCCAGTTGAAGAAAATAATGAACTAATTGGAATGATTTCTATTTCAGATTTGATATTAGATAATATTCTTTTTTAAAATAGTTTTTTTGTGAATTTATTAAATTTACATTTAGCATTATCCATCATCAATTAATTAAAATAACATTATTTCTTTTCATAAATAAAGAAAGTAGAATCAATTCTATAAGTTATTATATTACTAATAATACTTCTTGCAACCAGATACCTCCTAGATAAAGCCTCGAGCAATTCTTTTTAGATTAAACATTTATTAATTATGACCTCAAAAGAACTCAAAGAATTTTTAGATACTAAAGTTGTACAATACAATAATCCTAAGTTTATTGAAAGTGACCCCATTCAAATCCCTCATCAATTTACTTTAAAAGAAGATATTGAAATATCTGGATTCCTTGTAGCTACTATTGCTTGGGGAAATAGGAAAATGATCATTAGAAATGGCCATCGCATGATGGAAATCATTGGAAATTCGCCTTATGACTTTGTAATTAACCATCAAGAACATCATTTAGATAATTTAAATGGTTTTGTTCATAGAACTTTTAATAGCATAGATTTTACTTATTTTATTAAAGCTCTTCAACATATCTACACCGATCATCATGGCTTAGAAAAAGTATTTCAGTCGCATGCTACGAAAGAATCCCTGCAACCGGCTATACATGAGTTAAAAAAAATGTTTTTTGAAATATCTCATCCAACAAGAACTACTAAACATATATCAGATCCGTTCAAAGGCTCCGCTGCTAAACGGATCAACATGTTTTTACGTTGGATGGTAAGAAATGATAATGCCGGGGTTGATTTTGGTATATGGAAATCTCTAAAATCGTCACAACTATCTTGTCCTTTGGATGTTCATTCAGGAAATGTCGCTCGAAAATTAGGACTGCTAACTCGTAAACAAAACGATGCTAAAGCCTTACTCGAGCTCGATACAAATCTTAGAAAAATGGATGCAAAGGATCCTGCGAAATACGATTTTGCCTTATTTGGATTGGGCATTTTTGAGGGATTTTGATTAAAAGTTAATTGTCATATACGGAAATCAGATGATCTTCTAACAAACTAACAACCAACATTAAATCCTCAATTGAACATAGACGAATCATTTTTAACTATTCTAAAATCTGCATTTCTTGTTTCTTGTTCTTAAATCAAAACAGAAAGTGAATATTGAACAAGGAACAAGGATGTTTGATTTACGATTTCATACCAATCTAAATATAATGAAGATGGTATTTTGACACTTTATTTGATGTATATTTGCATTCCAAAAATAAACCTTTATGCGCTTACACAGAACCCTAGTCTATGCAGTGATCAATGCCCTGGATAAAATCTATAATGAAAATGAATATGCCGATAAAGTGGTTCAAAAGACATTGAAAATTGATAAACGCTGGGGTGCAAGGGATAGAAAATTTATAGCTGAAACCATTTATGAAATGGTTCGTTGGAAACGTTTATATAATGAAATTGCAGGAACAAAAGGTCATTATTCCCGAGATAATATTTGGAAGAACTTTACTGCCTGGGCTATTTTAAAAGGCTACAAATTACCTGATTGGCATCAATTTGAAGGAACACCTGCAAGAAGGATCAAAGGTAAATTTGACGAACTACAAAAAGATAGAAAATTCAGGGAATCTATTCCTGACTGGATGGATAAAATAGGTGTCGAAGAGTTAGGTGAAGCAAGATGGGAAAAAGAAATCCATGAATTAAACCAGCAAGCTAAAGTTATTTTACGTGTTAATACTTTAAAAACTACTAAACAGCAACTGCAAAAGTTATTATTGGAAGAAGATATAGAAACAGAATTCATTCCAGATCAGCCTGATGCCTTAGTATTGACGGAACGGAAAAATGTATTTATGACACAGATATTCAAAAAAGGTTTGTTTGAAGTGCAAGATGCCTCTTCACAATTGGTTGCTCCCTTTTTAGATGTACAGCCAGGGCAAAGGGTTATTGATACCTGTGCCGGTGCAGGAGGTAAAACATTGCATTTGGCTTCCTTAATGCAAAACAAAGGTCAGATCATTGCATTAGACATTTATGCACACAAATTAAAAGAACTTAAAAAAAGAGCCAAAAGAGATGGTGCCCATAATATTGAGACACGACCTATTGAAGGCACTAAAACCATCAAGAAATTAAAAAATACTGCCGATAGAGTTTTGATCGATGCGCCATGCAGTGGATTAGGGGTTTTAAAAAGAAATCCGGATGCCAAGTGGAAATTACAGCCAGAGTTTGTAGATAAAATTAAAGAAACTCAGGCAGAAATTTTAGACAATTACTCCAATATGGTCAAAAAAGGAGGTAAACTGGTTTATGCTACCTGCTCCATATTACCTTCGGAAAATGAAGAACAAGTTGATAAATTCTTAAAGAAGCATCCCGAATTTGAATTGATCGATAACAAAAAGGTCTCTCCTTTAAAGTCAGGCTTCGATGGATTTTATATGGCATTGATGGAACGGATAAATTAAATATTTATAAAATCTGTGAAATCTGCGTGAATATAAAATCACGACTTAACAATATCTGAAAAAATATCTTTAAAAATGAACATTTGATAAAAGAATAATTTGATGTCTTTGTCAATCATTTTTATGCAATAATCTTTTCCATACTTATCCACATTCTTGCATCAAATACTAAGTGGATTATGTAAATTTGCATTTTTAGTAATTTCACCAAAATCTAATAGAATAATGATCTATTTTTTTGCAAAGAACAATATCATTTTCGCTGTTTCAAAACAAACTGAGATCTGCGATAAAACTACAAATAAACTCATCTGGCTATTCGGAAATGCAAAGCTAATTCAGGAAAAAGAAGTTAAAGGTTACTTTGTCGGACCAAGAAAGGAAATGATAAGTCCCTGGAGTACCAATGCTGTCGAAATAACCCAGAATATGGGAATTACAGGAATTACACGGATCGAAGAGTTTTTAAAAAAGGATACGGACAACCCTGTATTTGATCCAATGGTTAAAAATTTTTATCATGATCTGGATCAGAATATCTTTAAAATTGATATAGAACCGGAGCCCATTTTAGAAATTGATGATATTGCCGCCTATAATCAAAAAGAAGGTTTGGCTTTAAATGTTGAGGAAATTGAATATCTGGAAAATTTATCTAAAAAATTGGATCGAAGGCTTACCGATTCTGAAATATTTGGATTTTCACAAGTAAATTCTGAACATTGCAGACATAAGATCTTTAACGGAACCTTTATCATTGACGGAGAAGAAAAACCGAACTCTCTATTTAAGATGATCAAAAGTACATCTTCTGAAAATCCAAATACCATTATTTCTGCCTACAAAGATAATGTTGCATTTATAGAAGGGCCTGTTATAGAGCAGTTTGCACCAAAAACCTTTGACAAACCTGATTTTTACGAAAAAAAAGAAGTAAGATCTGTTATCTCCATAAAAGCGGAAACACATAATTTTCCAACTACGGTTGAACCGTTCAACGGTGCTGCCACCGGTTCCGGTGGTGAAATTCGCGACAGACTTGCAGGAGGAAAAGGTTCCTTGCCTCTGGCCGGTACAGCGGTCTATATGACTCCTTATTCCCGGTTAAAACAAAACGATCCGGATAACGATCCGGATAACGATCGGGATTGGGAAAATATGCAGGAAAGAGATTGGTTATATCAAACTCCTATTGAATTATTGATCAAAGCATCTAACGGTGCATCTGACTTTGGAAATAAATTCGGGCAACCCTTAATTTCCGGTTCTCTTTTAACGTTTGAACATGAAGAAAGCAATAGAAAATTAGGTTATGATAAAGTGATCATGCTTGCAGGCGGTATTGGTTATGGGAAAGCAAGTGACAGTATAAAGGACAAACCAACTAAAGATGATGCCATTGTTATTTTAGGAGGTGATAATTACCGGATTGGTATGGGAGGTGCAGCTGTTTCTTCAGCAGATACAGGAGAGTTCAATACTGCCATAACTTTAAATGCGGTACAGCGTTCCAACCCTGAAATGCAAAAACGTGCTGCAAACACCATTCGGGCAATGGTAGAAGGTGAAAACAATAAAATTGTTTCTATTCACGATCACGGAGCCGGTGGCCATTTAAACTGCTTATCGGAATTAGTAGAGGAAACCGGAGGTGAAATAAATTTGGATGCTCTACCTGTTGGTGATAAAACTTTATCAGCTAAAGAAATTATTGGTAACGAGTCACAGGAAAGAATGGGATTGGTTATACATCCAAAAGATCTTGATTACCTTCATAGAGTTGCCGACAGAGAACGTTCACCAATTTATGAAGTTGGTAAGGTAACCGATGATTTTAGATTTACTTTTAAATCTTATAAAACCGGTAAAAGTCCGATGAATTTTGATCTAGCGGATATGTTTGGAAGTTCACCTCATACGATCATGAGAGACAGATCACTGAACAGACAATACGATGAAATAGATTATAATAAAGAAAATATCTATAAATATGCCCGGCAGGTTTTACAACTGGAGGCGGTTGCCTGTAAAGACTGGTTAACCAACAAAGTGGATCGTTGTGTTGGGGGTAAAGTTGCCAAACAACAATGTGCCGGACCTTTGCAACTCCCTTTAAATGATGTTGGTGTAATGGCATTAGATTATAAAGGTAAAAAAGGAATTGCGACTTCTATTGGTCATTCACCGGCAAGTGCATTGATCGATGAAAAGGCCGGTTCAAGAAATTCAATCGCTGAAGCATTGACCAATATTATCTGGGCTCCGTTAGAAGATAATCTAAGGTCGGTTTCTTTGTCTGCCAACTGGATGTGGCCCTGTAAAAATGAAGGGGAAGATGCTCGTTTATACAAGGCTGTTGAAGCTGTTTCAAAATTTGCTATTGATCTGGGTATCAATGTTCCAACAGGAAAAGATTCCTTATCCATGAAGCAAAAATATCCTGATGAAGAAGTTATTTCTCCGGGAACGGTAATTATTTCTGCAGCAGGACAGTGTTCTGATATCCATAAAATTGTTGAACCGGTTTTTCAGAATATGGAGAATAACCAAATTTATTATATCGATCTTTCAAAAGATGATTATAAACTGGGAGGTTCAAGTTTTGCACAAATAAGAAATAAAATTGGAGCGAAAACACCAACTATTGTTGATACCGAGTATTTTAAATCTGTCTTTGATACCATGCAAAAATTGATCAAAAATGATCTGATCATTGCGGGTCATGATATTTCTGCAGGTGGAATGATCACTACCTTGCTGGAAATGTGTTTTGCAGATAATCACTTGGGTGCTCAAATAGATTTGAGTGATATTTCCGAAAAGGATCCAATAAAAATATTATTTTCCGAGAATATTGGAATTGTTTTCCAAACTACTAATTCCAATGAAGTTGAAAAGATTTTAGATGAAAATCAAATTACATATCATCATATTGGTCACGCTGTTGCGGATGATAAATTGGAGATCACTTCCCGAAAACTTTCGGGATTAAACTTGCAATTTAACATTAATGATTATCGCGATACCTGGTTTAAAACCTCTTACCTACTCGATCAAAAACAGACTGCAAACGGTCTGGCAAAAGAGCGTTTTGACAATTATAAATTTCAAGCCTTACATTATACTTTCCCAAAACACTTTACAGGAAAAGTCCCTATAATCGACCGATCAAAACCTCGACCTAAAGCAGCAATTATTCGTGAAAAGGGATCAAATAGTGAACGTGAAATGGCAAATGCGATGTATTTGGCCGGTTTTGATGTAAAAGATGTACACATGACCGATTTGATCAGCGGAAGAGAAAACTTAGAAGGTATCCAATTTATTGGCGCTGTTGGTGGTTTTTCTAATTCAGATGTTCTAGGATCTGCCAAAGGCTGGGCCGGTGCATTTTTATATAATGAGAAAGCGAATAAAGCATTGAAAAATTTCTTTGACAGAGAAGATACTTTATCTGTAGGTATTTGCAATGGTTGTCAACTCTTTATGGAATTAGAGGTAATAAATCCGCAACATGATATTCACGGGAAATTGTTGCATAATGATTCTCACAAACACGAGAGTGGTTTTACTTCAGTTAAAATACAGGAAAATAATTCGGTGATGTTATCGAGTTTGGCTGGAAGCACTTTGGGTGTTTGGATCTCTCATGGTGAAGGAAAATTCAGTTTCCCATACAGTGAAGAAAAATATAACATCATAGCCAAATATGGTTATGAGGGCTACCCTGCCAATCCAAATGGTTCTAATTTTAATACGGCTATGATGGCCAGTGATGACGGACGACACCTGGTGATGATGCCACACATCGAACGTTCTACCTTCCAATGGAACTGGCCCAATTATCCTGCTAACAGAAATGATGAAGTAAGTCCGTGGGTAGAGGCTTTTGTCAATGCTAAAGAATGGTTGGAGAATAAATAAATTTTAATTCATACGATATCTATTTTCATAATAAGTATTAGTTATCGCATGAATATTGATACTCACCGGGTGACTTGAAGTCACCCGGTGAGTAATATAAACTGTAATTTTATTATAAAGTATCCGACAAAGCCTAAAAAATAAGATTTTGGCTTTAGTACTTCATTTTATATTCGGATTTTCAACCTCTTTTATGGGAATGTTGATGCCCAGTATGTTAAATATGACTACGGTAAAAATCACTTTTGAAAGAGGTAAAATGAATGCTATAAAATTTGCCTTTGGAGTTTCAATAGTAGTATTATTACAAGCTTATGCTGCAGTATTTTTCACTAAATATTTAAAAGATAATCCTGATTTTATCCTGATACTTCAAAAATTTGCTTTTGTGATCTTTGCTTTGCTTTCTATTTACTTTTATAGAGAATTTAAAAAAGTAAGTAAAATTTCTGTCGGTTTTAAGCAAAAATGCAGAGACACATTTGTAGTGGGTTTATTTTTATCCGCGATAAATATGTTCGCTATTCCTTTTTATTATGGAATCACAACAGTTCTTAATAAAATCGGATTAATGCAATTATCTCAAAACAATATCTTACTATTTGTTATAGGATATGGTATTGGTACTTTTATGCTGCTTTTTACGTATTCAAACATTGGGAAATACATGCAATTAAAAACCAATGGATCCTCCAATAAATTGAACATGGTATTAAGTATCTTGACCGGAGTTTTAGCCATGGTTACCTTTATAAAACTTTTTTGATTATTTATACATCAACGATCTGCGAAATCAATTGAATCTGTGAAATCTGCGTGAAAAGAGTATGACAGAAGTATTCCAATATGTTATATCTCGGGAAATCAATTGTTGATTGATTCTTCTCGCTGATACCGCAGATATTTAAATAACAGCTCCTAAATATAATATTGACAAATTCCTTTCAGGTTTTCTGCTTCTTCTTCTTAGCAGCCGGAAATAATACGTTATTCAATATCAAACGATAACCAGGAGAATTTGGATGCAATTCCAATTCAGTTTTTGGATCACCTACCCTGTGCTGATAGTCTTCAGGATCATGGCCGCCATAAAAAGTAAACATACCTTTTCCTTTTACCCCATGAATATACCGGGCTTCTCCATTTACATTATTCTGCCCCATGATCAAGATGGTTGGTTTAACTAAATTAGAATTAAATGCCGTGGTTTGCCCCATAAATCCTTTTACCAATAAGGTGTGATTTTGACATAACATACTAGGTACCATATCCCATTTAGCAGAGAATTCTTTAAGCTCAAAATAATCTTCCGTTCTTAATACGGTTCGTTTTCTTGTAGTATCTATATTGGAAAACTCATAGATCACCGGATTTCTTTCTAAAATATAATCCGTGAAAGCGAAGGTCCTATTATAATCGATCTTACTTTGATAATTACTCTCCGAAGGGTCACCATCGAACATAGTTTCACAAATATCCACTCCTTCAGCCGATAAGGCGATATCAAAACTATCAGTTGCAGAGCACATGGCAAACATAAATCCTCCCCCAATTACATAATCTCGAATTTTCAATGCCACTGCCAGTTTTTCTTGAGATACTTTTTGATAACCAAGGCTTTGAGCTAATTTTTCAGAATTTATTTTGTTTTCAATATACCATGAAGTAGCTCTAAAAGCACCATAGAACTTACCGTATTGACCAGTAAAATCTTCATGATGCAAATGCAGCCATTCATATAGCAGTAAATTATCATTGATCACCTCTTCGTCATAAATAACATCATAAGGAATTTCAGCAAATTTTAAAACCATGGTAACTGCGTCATCCCATGGTTGACTGCTTTTCGGAGAATAAACTGCAATTTTTGGAGCTTTTTCCAATATAACGGCTTCCATATTTTGGGAAGGACTTGCTATTTTTTCAAGAATGAGCACAGCTTCTGAATCGGAAATCACTTCGTAGGAAACCCCGCGAATTGTACATTCATTTCTAAAATCTTCACTATCCTCTAACAAAAAGGAGCCTCCACGATAATTCAGTAACCATTGTACTTTTTGACCTTTTTGTAAAGAATAAAATGTAATTCCATATGCTTTTAAATGGTTTTCTTGAGAAGAATCATCCATTGGTATCAATAAAAAGGATGCAAATACAGTATTTGAAAAAAAAATCAAAACTGTGAGCAACAAAGTATGTTTTGAAAATAAGGTCAATGGAGTTTTTTGGTTATAAAATTATTGGATTATTTTGTTAATTGGGTTATTGGTTGATTGAGTTATTAGAATATTTGTTTGAAATGGGAGGAATTTTATTAACAGTGAAGACACAATCCTGTAAAATGTGCAAACCTATTTCAGAACAAGACACTCCTTCTATCCTTCTCTCATTCTCTCATTCTATCCTTTTCTCATTATCTCATTCTCTCCTTCTCTCCATCACTCATCACCTCCTAAAATGGGACATCCTCATCATCCTTATTCATATTACCAAAAGCATCATTTGTACTGCCAAAATTACCAGGTGATATATTATCTTGATTCATGGAAGACTGGAATTCAGTTTCAAATCCTTCATCCATATCTGTAAATTTAGCCAATCTTCCTATAAACTTTATTTTTATATTCTCTAGGCCTCCATTTCGATGCTTGGCTACAATAAATTCGGCCTGACCCTCACATGGTGTACGTTCTTCATCATCCCATTCTGTCAAACCATAATATTCCGGACGATAAATAAACGAAACAATATCGGCATCCTGTTCAATCGCACCTGATTCACGCAGATCTGACAATAGTGGGCGTTTGCTACCTCCACGTGTTTCTACAGCACGAGATAATTGTGACAGAGCAATAACAGGAACACTCAATTCTTTTGCCAAAGCCTTCAAATTTCTTGAGATCATTGAAATTTCCTGTTCACGATTACCTGTACCTTTTGTAGTGGATCCGGCGGTCATTAATTGTAAATAATCAATGATAACCATTTTAACTCCATGTTGAGATACCAATCTTCTTGCTTTTGCACGAAGATCAAAAACCGATAAGGAAGGTGTATCATCTATAAAGATCGGAGCATTGGATAAGTTTTTGACCTTAACATTTAAAGCTTCCCATTCATAAGTTTCCAAATTTCCTTTTCTCAGCTTATCTGAGGAAATACCTGTTTCACTTGATATCATACGCGTGATCAACTGTACAGAAGACATTTCTAAAGAAAATATCGCAACAGGAATATTAAAATCAATCGCCATATTTTTAGCCATTGACATAACAAAAGCTGTTTTCCCCATTCCGGGGCGAGCAGCTAAAATTATAAGATCAGATTGCTGCCAACCCGAAGTTAGTTGATCTAATTTATTAAATCCTGAGGGTACACCACTCATCCCCTCCTGATTGGATATTTCTTCTATTTTTTTAAGAGCCTGTGTTACCAGATTATGTGCAGCCTCAGAGCTTTTCTTTAAATTACCCTGGGTGATATCAAAAAGTTTGGTTTCGGCTTCATCCAATAAATCAAAAACATCAACTGTTTCATTATAAGAATTGGTAATTATCTCACTGGAAATAGTGATCAATCGTCTTTGTATGAATTTTTGTAATATAATTCTTGCATGAAATTCAATATGTGCTGCTGAGGAAACTTTCTGACTCAAACTGATCAAATAAAAATCTCCGCCAACTGCATCTAACTTTTCATCTTTACGTAATTGATTGGAAACGGTTAATAGATCAATTGGCTCAGAATTCTCAAAAAGTTTAAAAATTGCCTCATAGATAAATTGATGAGCAGGTTTATAAAAAACATTGGCATGAATAATGTCAATTACATCATCTACACCTTTTTTATCGATCATCATAGCCCCTAAAACAGCCTCTTCAAGGTCAACTGCCTGAGGCGGAATTTTACCTTGCTCCAGATTAATTACAGTGCCTTTACCCTTATTTTTTGATTGAAATGATTTCGCTGTTTCCATGCAACAAATGTAGTTTTTTACAAATGCAAAAGTATTTATTTAAATCAATTAAAGTTAACAAAAAATGTTAACAAATGAAATTTTGTTAATAACGATTAAATTAAACATTTTCTTGAAAAAGAATTTCTTAAAATATCCTTTTGATCATTTGAAACATTAAATAATGTTAATGATGTAATTTGCAATTATTTAACTTTAGATATTAAAAATATCATAAAGATAATTTTAAGATTATCTAATTGTTTATGTTGATAATAATTTGTTTTTTTGTTTTCAATAAAACAGCAGCATGAATAAAGAAAAAAGAAATAAAATTCTAACAATATTACTTTTTGTTCAAATTGGCTTGGTTTATTTCTTTTCAAAATTCCCGGATCTTATTGAACATAACTACACTAATGGTATTTATATCTATATAAGTATATTTTTCAGAACCATTTTTGGATGGATTCCATTTTCTATTGGTGATATTGTGTATTTTACTCTTATATTGTTTATTATCAGGTTTCTATATAGGTTTGTTAAAAACAAGCATACATCAAGAAAACAAATGTTATTTCAATTTTTAGCAGGATTTTCTATTTTTTATTTTTGCTTTTATTTCTTTTGGGGATTGAATTATTCAAGAAGACCAATAGCGGAATATTTAGAAATAAAGAAAGAAAAAACCGACTTGAACTCAGGCAAGTATGACATTGAAAAATTGAAGGTCATCACCGATAAATTGATACTGAACATTATTGATATCCAATCACAATTGACTAATAATGATACTTTACCGGTAATCGTACCTTATACTAAAAATGAAATTTTGCATTTGACCAAAAACGGTTATCAGAAATTGAGCAAAAAATTTGATCAATTTGATTACAAACCAAGTTCCATTAAAAAATCCTTGTTTAGTTTTCCCGAGAAGAATCATAGGCCTGATTTATACTACCATTTGATTACAGGTGAAGCACAAGTTGATTATTTAATTCCCAAGGTCAATTTACCAATGACCTGTTCGCATGAAGTAGCTCATCAATTGGGTATGGCATCCGAAAGTGAAGCGAATTTTATCGGCTTTTTAGCTGCGAGTTTTAATGATGACCTTTATTTTCAATATTCTGCATACATGATGGCTATTCGATATACTTTGTTCGATATTTATCGGTCTGACCCTGATCTATATCAAGAATACCTTGAAAAGCTTCCTAAAGGAGTTCTTAAAAATATCAAAGAATCAGATGAATTTTGGAGAAAATACCAAAATCCTATGGAACCAGTATTTAAATATTTTTACGATAATTACTTAAAATACAATCAACAGAAAGATGGATTAGAAAGTTATAACAGAATGGTTGATTTACTTATTTCTTATGATGATAAATATGTATTGAAGTAATTTTTATACATTTGAACAATTGAAAAAAATAGACTTTTGAAACAGATCACAAGCCTTCAAAATCCAATAATTAAAAACATAATTCATCTTCAAGAAAAGTCAAGGCTAAGAAAGAAAAAAAGACTTTTTATTATTGAAGGATTTCGTGAAATTACTTTGGCCATAAAGGGAAATTATCAAATAGAAACTTTGCTCTTTTCTGATGAGATAATATCTATGAATCGTGTGAAAGAATTATCAATTTCAACAGGTCAAAATATAGAGATTATTGAAATTTCCACAGAAATATATCAAAAACTTGCACATAGAAAAACAACTGAAGGTATTCTTGCAATAAGTAAATGTAAAGAACTGGGTTTAAATTTTTTACATGTTAGTAAAAATCCTTTGATTCTTATTGTGGAAGCTCCTGAAAAACCGGGAAATATTGGTGCTATCTTACGAACTGCAGATGCTGCCAACCTAGACGCGGTGATCATTGCCAATCCAAAAACTGACCTCTACAATCCAAATATAATTCGATCAAGTGTTGGTTGTGTTTTTACAACAAATATTGCCGTTGGTACTACTGAAGAGATCATAGGTTTTTTAAAAGAAAACCATATCAATATTTATTCTGCAGCTTTAAATAAAGAAAGTACTAGCTACACAAAAATTAATTTTAAATTAGCATCGGCAATAGTTGTTGGCACAGAAGCTACCGGATTAAGCGACGAATGGTTAACAAATTCAACAAATAAAATAATTATTCCTATGGAAGGAGAAATAGATTCATTAAATGTCTCTGTTTCGGCAGCAATTATTATTTTTGAAGCCAAAAGACAAAGAAAATTCAAAATTAGAGATTGAGTTGAGCTAAAAAACCTCATGAAACATTAAATATGACTCCAAAATTACTTTTTATAATAATTATAGCGATAATAATCATTGACTTTATCATTGATAAATACATTGATTTTTTAAATGCAAAACATTTTGATGATAAAATTCCTACAGAATTGAATGACGTTTTTGATGAAGAAGAATATTACAGATCACAATCCTATAAAAAAGAGAATTATAAATTTTCATTAATCACCAGTACCTTCACTATTTTATTAACCCTGTCTTTTTTTATTTTTAAAGGTTTTGCCTGGGTTGACCAGGTGGCAAGGGGTTTAAATGATAACGAAATAATAATAACCTTGATATTTTTTGGAATAATAATGCTGGGCAGTGACATTATATCAACTCCATTTGCATTTTATCAGAATTTTATAATAGAAGAAAAATATGGTTTCAATAAAAGCACCAAAAAACTATTTTTTACTGATAAATTAAAAGGATGGTTATTAAGTATACTTATAGGTGGTGGTGTTTTAGCTTTGATAGTATGGTTCTACCAAAGAACCGGTGAAAATTTTTGGATTTACACCTGGGTGTTTATTGGAATTTTTACTGTATTTATGACCATGTTCTATTCCTCTTTGATTGTCCCTCTTTTTAACAAACAAACTCCATTAGAAGAAGGTGAGTTAAGATCTTCTATTGAAAGTTTTGCAAAAAAAATTGGCTTCAATTTAGATAAGATATTTGTTATTGATGGTTCTAAACGTTCGACTAAGGCTAATGCATATTTTTCTGGTTTTGGTGTAAAAAAGAGAATTGTTTTGTATGATACATTAATTGATGATCTTAATTCCGATGAAATTGTTGCCGTATTGGCGCATGAAGTTGGTCATTATAAGAAAAAACATGTACTTATCAATATGATATTATCTCTATTATTAACAGGATTAACATTATTTATATTATCTCTATTTATCAATAATGCTGTTTTATCAGAAGCATTATCTGTTAGTCAACCAAGCTTTCATATTGGTTTAGTAGCATTTGGTATCTTATACAGTCCAATTTCTGAAATTACCGGAATATTAATGAATTATTTATCCAGAAAATTTGAATTTCAAGCAGATAATTATGCCAAAGAAAAATTTAGTGGAGAAGCTTTGATCTCCTCCTTAAAAAAATTATCAAAAAATAGCTTAAGCAATTTAACTCCGCATAAAGCTAATGTTTTTATCCATTATTCGCATCCTACCTTATTACAGAGAATTGTCCATCTAAAGAAATAAGTGCTTTTTTAATTATGGAACAATTCGATGAAAGGCTTGAATAAATAAAAAACTTGTTATTTAAACATCTTTATACTACTTTTAATCTATGGCCTACACCGCAACAATTGAAGATGAAAAAAAGGAAATAGCAATTCGCTATAAAGGTATGCTGAAGGATACTTATCAAACCTTATCAAAAGAAGATAAAATTATGATAAGAAAAGCTTTTGATTTAGCGGCAGAAGCACATAAAGATCAAAAGAGAAAAACCGGAGAACCTTTTATTTACCATCCAATAGCAGTAGCAAAAATTGTAGCCAATGAAATTGGCTTAGGTCCAAATGCAATTTCAGCAGCATTATTGCACGACGTGGTAGAAGATACAGATTATACTTTCGCTGACCTAGAACAAATATTTGGAGAAACTATTACAAAAATAGTCAATGGCCTAACTAAGATATCCCGTTTACAAAAGGATCAGGATGTTTCTATTCAAGCAGAAAATTTCAGGAAAATGCTCCTTACACTAAATGATGATGTAAGAGTTATTTTGATCAAAATTGCCGACAGGTTGCATAACATGCAAACCTTAGAATCGATGAAAGCAGATAAACAAGTGAAAATTGCTTCGGAAACACTTTTTATCTATGCTCCACTTGCACATCGCTTAGGTTTATACAATATCAAAACGGAACTGGAAGATTTGGGTATTAAATATACCGAGCCTGAAGTTTATAAAGATATTTTTAATAAGATATCAGAAAGCAAAGAAGAGCAGAAAAAATATATTCAAGGTTTTACCAATATTATTAAGGCTTCATTAGATAAAGAGGGATTTAAATATGAAATTAAGGGTAGAACAAAATCCATATATTCTATAAGAAAAAAAATGCTCAATCAGGGCGTCACTTTTGATGAAGTTTATGATAAGTTTGCGATCAGGATAATTTACGATGCAGAATTAAAAGATGAAAAATTTGATGCCTGGAAAATATATTCGATAGTAACAGACCACTTTAACCCAAACCCAAAAAGATTAAGAGACTGGATAACACAACCAAAATCTACAGGATATGAATCTCTTCATATTACCGTTATGGGTCCAAAAGGTAAATGGGTGGAAGTTCAGATCCGTTCAGCGAGAATGGATGAAATTGCTGAAAAAGGTTATGCGGCACATTTCAGATACAAACACGGTAGTCATAAAGAAAGTGGATTAGAAGACTGGCTCAATAAGTTAAAGGATTCATTGGAGAATTCTGAGGTTAATGCTATAGATTTTGTAGAACAATTCAAATTGAATCTTTATGCAAAAGAGATTTATGTTTTTACACCAAATGGTGATATCAAATCATTACCAAAAGGTGCAACAGCTATTGATTTTGCTTTTGCCATTCATACGGAAGTCGGTATGCATTGCAGAGCGGCAAAAGTCAATAGTAAACTGGTCCAGCTGAGTAAAGAGCTTAAAAGTGGTGATCAGGTTGAAATTATTACTTCTAAAAGCCAAAAACCAAAATTGGCATGGCTGGATTTTGTTAAAACCGCAAGGGCAAAATCCAGAATAAAAAGTATTTTAAAAGAAGAGCAAAAAATAATAGCTGAGGAAGGTAAAGCTGTATTAACTAGAAAATTACGCCATTTAAAAATAAAATTCAACGAAAAAACAATAAACGAGTTAGTTAACTTTTTTAAATTAAAAACGAGTTTTGATCTGTTCTATCGTATGGGTAATGGTTCAATTGAAAACCAGCAATTGAAGAAATACGCAAATCAGAAATCAAATGCATTAATGCATTTTTTAAGGACAAAAATTAAGAGAACTACGGCAACTAAGGGTGAATTTCCGAAAGAAGAAGTATCCGAAAATTATGATATGCTGGTGTTCGGAAAAAACGAAGAAAAACTTCAATATTCAATTTCCAAATGTTGTAACCCGATTCCGGGAGATAGTGTTTTTGGTTTTATCACTATAAAGGAAGGTATAAAAGTTCATAAGCACAATTGCCCAAATGCCTTAAGTATGCAGTCACAGTATTCATATAGGGTAATAAGTGCAAAATGGATTGATTCTAGTCAACAAGGCTATAAAGTAACATTAAACATGACCGGAATAGATAATCTTGGTTTAGTAAATGAAGTAACCCGTGTTATCTCTAATAATTTGAGCGTCAATATTCATAGTCTGAACATTGCGGGAGGTGAAGGTTTATTTCAAGGAAAAATAACAGTTCATATTAAAAACAATAAACAATTAAATAGTTTAATTCAACAACTTAAAAAGATTGAAGGTATCGAAAAAGTAGAACGAAATACTAACTAATTTTTTACTTTTTTTCTATAAAATAATCCTATTATTATTTGGATTAAATGTAACTTTGTCAAGTAATTATCTTATTTCATATAGATGACAAATAATCAAAATCAAGAAACCGTTAAAGTCTTCTTTACTAAATTTTTAGAAGAACACAATCATCGAAAAACTCCGGAACGTTTTGCCATACTTCAAGAAATCTATGAAAATGAAGATCATTTTGATATTGAAACACTTTATATTGAAATGAAAAACAAGAATTATAGAGTGAGTCGTGCGACATTGTATAATACAATTGAATTGCTTTTAGAATGTGGACTGGTAAGGCGACATCAATTTGGCCAAAACCAGGCACATTATGAAAAATCTTTCTTCAACAAACAGCATGATCATATCATTTTAACAGAT
>Ga0209013_10000608_pt1 | contig 32382 bp, 24 predicted proteins | sample Cruoilmetagenom2_FD_187291 | JGI IMG/M metagenome (GOLD analysis project Ga0209013, IMG submission 187291) | Oil polluted marine microbial communities from Coal Oil Point, Santa Barbara, California, USA - Sample 2 (SPAdes) (version 2) | ecosystem: Environmental > Aquatic > Marine > Oil seeps ...
TGTCGCTGCTCATACTCGCCGGCGGCGTGGTCGGGGCATCTTACCTAAAAAACAGTGCGCCCCGGACCCAGAAGCGGCCGCCGGTTAAATTGAGCTCCACGGTTCAAGTCCTGACGGTGACACGTTCCGACTATCAGATTGTCGTAACGGCAATGGGAACCGTTATTCCTGCCCGGGAAGTACTGCTGAAATCCCGTGTGTCCGGAGAAATCGTAGAGATCCATCCCGAGTTCACGGAAGGCGGGTTTTTAAAAAAACACACAAAAATTCTCCAGATCGATCCGCTGGACTACGAGCTGGCACTGGCCCGCAAGCGGAGTTCGGTGACCGATGCCGAGTATACCCTGAAATTGGAGCTGGGACATCAGGCGGTGGCCAAGCGCGAATGGGAGCTGTTAAACGAGGGCAAGCCAGCCCAAGATATGGAGAAGGAACTGGCGCTGCGCCAGCCCCACTTAAATAAATCCAGAGCAAATCTTACAGCTGCCGAGGCCGAGCTAAAGGCGGCAATGCTCGATCTTGAGCGAACCCAAATCAGGGCGCCTTTCAATACCATGGTACGTTCCAAATCAGTGGATCTAGGGTCTCAGGTGACGCCGCAAGAGCCCCTGGCCGAACTGGTGGGAACCGATACTTACAGAATTCAGGTGTCCATACCGGTGGATCGCCTTGAATGGATCCAAACGCCCAGCCAAGCCGGTGATTCGGGTTCCAAAGCCCGGATCGTTTACGGCCAGGGTCATGAACGCAGCGGCCGCGTCATCCGGCTCATGGGGGATCTGGCAGCCGAAGGACGCATGGCCCGAATTCTTGTGGAAGTTGCGGACCCGCTGAGGTTGAATGCTGCCACTCAGGATCGCACACCCCTAATCATCGGCGAGTACGTCCGGGTAGAAATCCAAGGGCGAAAACTTGACGGTGTATTTGAAATTCCGCGATCGGCATTGAGAGATCATTCCAGTGTCTGGCTGGTCGGTGAAAATCAAACATTGGAAATCCGGAAGGTGCGGCCGATCTGGCGCGACCCAGAGATGGTTTTCTTAAAAGATGCACTGAAACCCGGTGAACACTTGATCGTCTCGGATTTGGCTGCACCGGTGGAAGGTATGATGTTGCGTGTCGATGCTTCGAAATCCGAAATGAAGCGTGGATCCCCTGTAAAGAAAAATCCCCAAGGGACAGGAGTTCCTAAAGAATGAGCAGCCTGCCGCAAAATGATTCCAAAAAAAAAGGTGTCATCGCCTGGATGACCGCACATCCCGTAACGGCCAACCTGATCATGCTGGTACTTCTGGTGGGAGGATTTTTTTCGGGTTACCTCATCAAGAAAGAAGTTTTCCCTTACTTTGAACTGGATCTTGTCCAAATCACCGTTCCCTATCCCGGTGCCAGCCCTCAGGAAGTGGAAAAAGGTATTATTTTGGCCATAGAGGAAGCGGTTCAGGGCCTGGAGGGTGTTAATGAAGTCCGGGCATCTGCCAGAGAAGGGGTTGGAACAGTTACCGTAGAGATGATCGAAGGCGAAAATCTGCAAAAGCTAGGGCAGGACATCCAGAGCGAAGTGGATCGGATCACTTCTTTCCCCGAAGAAGCTGAAAAGCCAAGGGTGGTGATTGTTTCCAGAAAGCGTTATGTGGTGTCGCTGGCGCTTTACGGCGATCAAAGCGAGAGGGTTTTGCGGGAATATGCCGAGTATTTGCGGGATCGGTTGCTTCAGGATCCGGATATCACCCAGGTGGAACTGGTGGGGGTTCGAAATTATGAGATCAGCGTTGAAATCCCCCAGAATACGCTTCGGGCGTACAACCTTACCCTTGAGGAAGTTGCCCAACGAATCGCCAGGACGTCCGTGGAGCTTCCCGGCGGCGCTGTCAAAACCTCCGGCGGCGACATCCTGGTGCGAGTAAAGGAACGTAAGGATTACGGGCATGAATTCGGACAGATTCCGATTATTACGTCCACCGACGGAACCCAGGTTCTGCTAGAAGATATCGCCGATATTAAGGACGGGTTTGAAGAAACCGACAATGCCGCCACCTTTAACGGCGAACCCGCGGTGATGATCGAGGTTTACCGAATTGGCGATCAAACACCGGTTTCGGTATCTGATGCCGTCAAACGAACGGTGACTGCGGTAAACCAGGAACTGCCCCCCGGTCTGACGGTGGTTCCTCGCAATGACCGGTCGGAAATTTACCGGCAGCGTATGGGGCTTTTGGTCAGAAACGGATGTGTGGGACTGGGACTGGTGTTTCTTTTACTGGCGTTGTTTCTGGAAATCCGGCTTGCTTTCTGGGTGGCCCTGGGCATTCCCATCTCTTTTTTGGGGTCCCTTTTATTTTTGCCGACAATGGATGTCAGCATTAATATGATTTCCATGTTCGCGTTTATTGTCACCCTCGGAATCGTTGTGGACGATGCCATTGTTGTCGGGGAAAACATCTACTATCATCACCAACGCGGTGTTCCCTGGTTCAACGCCGCCATCTCAGGGACCCGAGAGATTGCCATGCCGGTTACGTTCAGCGTATTGACCAACATGATCGCTTTCGTGCCCATGTTCTTTGTTTCCGGTATCATGGGAAAGGTTTTCAAACAGATTCCGGTGGTGGTGATCAGCGTGTTTGCCATCTCCCTGGTGGAATGCTTTTGGATTCTCCCTGCCCATGTAGGCCACCAGAAGCACCCGCACAAAGGATTTTTCGGCTGGATGCACGGCTGGCAACAACGATTCAGCGAAGCTTTTATCCGTATGGTTCACAATCGATACGGCCCTTTTCTGGGGCTGGCCCTTCGGTGGCGATATGTAACCATATCTTTAGGTATCGCTATTTTACTGGTTACGGTCGGCTATGTGAAGAGCGGGCGCATGGGATTTGAACTTTTTCCCAAGATAGAATCCGATTATGCAAAGGTGACGGCGACGCTGCCTTTTGGAACTGCTTTTCAAAAAACTGAAAAAGTACAACAGATTCTGGTCCGGGCGGCCCAGGAGGTTGTCGCAGAAAACGGCGGAGAAAGACTCACGGAAGGCATTTTCGCCAGGATCCATGACAACCAGACCGATGTTCGCATCTATCTAACGCCGCCGGATAAGCGTCCCATGTCGACGGCCGAAGTCACCGAACGCTGGCGGGAACGGGTCGGGGTTGTTCCGGGATTGGAATCGATTCTGTTTGAATCGGATGCCGGCGGACCCGGTCGGGGACCGGTAATTTCAATAGAACTCAGCCACAAAGATATTGGCCTGTTGGAAAAAGCTGCCGCCGCCGTTGCTGAAGCCCTGGGATTTTATCCGAATGTAAAAGATATCGATGACGGTTTTGCACCCGGCAAACAGCAGCTCGATTTTCAGATCAAACCTGAAGCCCGAAGTATTGGATTAAGATCTAAGGAAGTGGCCCGGCAGGTCCGGCATGCCTACTACGGGGCCGAGGCCCTCCGGCAGCAGCGGGGGCGGAATGAAGTCAAAGTCATGGTGAGGCTGCCCAAGAACGAACGGATTTCCGAGTATAATCTCGAAGAAATGATATTGCGGACTCCGGCGGGCAATGAAATTCCTTTGCGATCCGGCGTTACCATAAACCGGGGTCGTGCCTATACCGACATTAATCGTCGAGACGGCCGCCGAATTGTGACGGTGGAAGCCGACGTTCGCCCCAGAAGCAAGGCCGGTCAGCTGTTGGCGTCGCTGCAATCTGAAACTCTGTCGGCTTTGCAAACGGAATATCCGGGTTTGAACATAAGTTTAGAGGGGCGGCAGGCTGACCGGCGGGAAAGCATGCAGAGCCTGATGCGAGGGCTTTCAGCGGCCCTTGTGGTAATATTTGCCATGCTGGCCATTCCGCTGAACAGCTATGTCCAGCCCCTGATCATTATGGCGGCCATTCCCTTCGGATTGGTGGGGGCTGTAATCGGTCATTTGATTATGGGCTACAGCCTAAGCGTGCTCAGCATGTTCGGGGTGGTGGCCCTGAGCGGCGTGGTGGTCAATGATTCGCTGGTGCTGGTCGATTTTGCCAATCGCAAGGAGCGAAGCGGAATGACTCGGCGGGACGCGATTCATCAGGCGGGCATTCACCGTTTCAGGCCGATTATTCTAACCACCTTGACCACTTTCGGCGGGCTGTCACCGATGATTTTTGAAACATCTCGACAGGCCCGGTTTTTGATTCCCATGGCGCTTTCTTTAGGATATGGCATACTCTTTGCGACGTTGATTACACTGGTTCTGGTACCGTCCTTTTATCTTATTATCGATGATATCCAGCAGCTGATCCGAATGGAGTCCGTGGCCGACGACAAGGTTTGAACTGCAACAGCTCCCCGGTTAAATCTTTCGGAGGAGGGCCGCAAAGGGCATCCTGAACCTTCGATCAATTTGGGTATAAGGAAAACTTGAAGGAACCAAAGAGGTCTATCATGCTAAAATCTGCGATTACGGTTTACGGTGCTCACTGGTGTCCGGATTGCCGGCAGAGCAAACAGTTTTTGGGGGAGCATCAGATCCCCTACCGGTGGATCGATATTGAAGGGGACAAAGATGCCGAAGAATTTGTGACAAAGACCAACAAGGGAAAGCGCATCATCCCCACCATTGTCTTTGCCGACGGGTCTTTTCTGGTGGAGCCCAGCAACGCCGAACTTGCGGCCAAACTGGGATTAAAGACCATCGCCAGCCGCAGCCATTATGATTTGATCGTTCTGGGCGGTGGACCTGCGGGTTTAACCGCAGCGCTGTATACGGGCCGTGAATACATCGACACGCTGGTGATTGAACGTGCGGCCTTTGGCGGGCAAGCTGCCGGCACCGAAAAGCTGGATAACATGCCCGGATTTCCGGATGGCGTGGCCGGCATCGAATTCTCCCGACGATTACGTCTGCAAGCCGAACGATTCGGCGTCGAGTTGTTGCAGGCCCAAGAGGTCGTAGAACTCTATCAGCATCACGATTATCACTGTGTAAAAACCGGAGACGGTCAAACGTATAGCGGTCTGGCTGTGTTGATTGCAACAGGAAGTCGTTATAAGCGCCTGGGCCTGCCCGGCGAAAATGAATATCTTGGCGCCGGGGTGCATTTTTGTGCTACGTGTGACGGCCCTTTTTACACTGGCGAGCGGGTTGCCGTCATCGGCGGTGGCAACAGTGCTGCCGAAGAGAGTTTGCTGTTAACAAAGTTTGCCGAACATGTGACCATACTGGTACGAAGTGATCGATTCAAAGCCACCCAGATCATCCAGGACAGCGTTTTAAGCAACCCAAAAATTGATGTGCGATGGAATACGGAAGTCAAAGCATTCCTGGGGGAGGATTTTAAACTTAAAAAGCTTCGGCTGATAAACAATCAGACCGGTTTAGAAGACGAATTACCGGTAAACGGTGCCTTTATTTTTATCGGGCTGACCCCAAATAGCGGATTTCTTAAAAGAAGCGGCGTTCGGCTGGATCGATGGGGCTTTGTGGTTACCGGGCACGATCTGCGGCATGGTGGTCAGCGGCCGAAAGGATATGATCATCGAGACCCTCACATATTGGAAACGAGTATACCCGGGATTTTTGCTGCAGGGGACGTGCGAGACAAGAGCACCAAGCAAGTGGCAAGTGCCGCAGGTGAGGGGGCAAGTGCGGCGTTGATGATTCGAGAATTTTTAAAGACAATAAGCCCGAATGTTTCGAACGTTATATGAAGAACAACCCAATAATAATATTTTTTTTAATGCCAGTCCTATTATTTATGCTACGTCAAGGTAAATCTTGATTTATGGAAAAAGAGAATAGAAATGTCTAAGCAATATCCAGAATGCCCTTTGTACAATCACGATAACTGTAAAGAGCTTCATAACCGGAAAGTCTGTGCCATTATCCGGGAAGACAAAAAATGTCTTAGGAAATTTCCGAAGTCGAGAAAGAAGGCATAGCGGTGCCTGAATATTCCATGAAAAAATCAAAATAGAATGTTCACATGGCAAAAGAAAAAAGAAAGATCTCGATCATACCGTTTTTTGTAAAATGGATCGTTTTATCCTTTTTGCACGGTTTCTTGTGGCCGATACTTTCCGGCAGCCTTCCTGGAGTTGATGGTTCGAATGATCACCGAAAACAGATATCCTCCAATGGAATTTTGACGCCATTGGGGTATAACATTCATTGCCCAACAACCGTGTAGTTTATTTCCCAAATTCAATTCATTTTCATACACACCCCGTTATCTTCTCTTAATCGATATTAATTTAAATCAATCGGTTACATAACATTATTCATCTAATATATTTTCTGGCATTATATTTGCTGTGTTCTTATGCAAAATGTATTTAGACAAAAAATTCCATGAAGAACGTCCACCAGAAGGGCAAAGAAACGATATCGATGCCGTATCGGGTGAGATTTCCGGAACAGGTGGAAAAATATGAAGATAGTGGCAATTGTTTTCATTTTATTGGAAAGTATTTTTCTCTTATTCTCAAATGGGTATGCCTTAAGCTTGAATGACCCGGTAGAAAAATATTCTTTATCCCAGGGTCTGTTTCCGTTTCTTTCAAAGGAACTCGATGGTCGTGACAATTTTTCCGGCAATGGCATGATTCAAACACCGCCGTTCTTGACCAAGCTGACCCATTCCTTTGGATCATTCGACACTTATAGTCAGAACCCGACAAATGCCCCTGTGGAACATACTGAGACCCATCATGGTTCCAATTTTACAGACACGGTCCGTGAACGTTTAAGATCCCGGCTTGCAGCCCTGACCCTGAGAAATAAAATAGAACTAAAAACCCACCTGATTTGCAATCCGGCATTACTTCTTGACTTCTATCTTCACCGGGAAATTCAGCCCGTATGGGTGACCGAAGACGGGTTGAACACCCAGGCTGAAGTTCTCATCGAGACGATTCGAAAAGCAGACCTAGAAGGACTCGATTCCAAAACCTATCATCAAGACGATATTTTGACCTTGCTGACGGATATTGAACACAGCATTGCCATGGATATGTCTGAACCGGAAAAGTCTGCTGAACTCGAACTGCTTTTAACCGATGCGTTGTTTTCATATGGATTTAATTTATCAGAAGGGATCGTCGAACCGTATTCAAACAATTTTGATTGGCATATAAAAAAGCCAAAGAAAGATCTCTCAAAAATTCTTCAAACCGTATTGAACGATGACAGACTGGAGGGATTGGTTGATACATTGCAACCCCGTCATTCAGGGTATTTAAGACTGAAGTCGGCGCTATTGAAATTTCAAAATATTAAAAAATCAGGTTCCTGGCAAAAAGTGCCTGCCGGCTCAAAAATGCTCAAAGGTGACGTTGGAAAACGGATCTTTGCTTTGCGTTTGCGCCTCATCGCTTCCAAAGATCTGGAAGATCCCATAAACGGCCATCAGGAATATTTTGATGACGCTTTGGAAGACGGTGTTAAAAGATTCCAGGCACGGCACGGACTCAAGGTGGATGGTATTGTCGGATTTAATACACTTGCGGCGTTAAATGTTTCGCTGGAAAATCGCATTCAACAAATAAAATTGAATATGGAACGATGGCGCTGGCTTCCTCAAAATTTGGGGACGCGCTATATTCTGGTCAATACGGCCAATTTCCAGCTGAACGTGATTGAAAAGGAACAGACCCTAAAAACAATCCGGGCAATTGTGGGTAAGAAGAAGCGTCCCACTCCCATGTTATCCCGAAAAATAACCTATTTGGAACTGAATCCTTATTGGAATATTCCTCACAAAATCGCCTTAAATGATATATTGCCTTGTATTAAAAAAGACTCGGCCTATCTGACGGAGAAAGGTATCCGAATTTTTGAAAACTGGACGGCAGATGCAAAAGAATTAAATCCTGAATCCATAGACTGGAACGCAATTGGAAAAGACAACTTTATCTATAAACTCCGCCAGGACCCGAAATCGTCCAATGCCCTTGGGCGTGTAAAATTTATGTTTCCAAATAGGTTCAGCATATATTTACACGATACGCCGGCTCGCGGATTATTTGACAAGACAAAACGCGCCTTTAGTTCCGGTTGTATTCGCGTTGAAAAGCCGATAGAACTGGCCGCCTACCTTTTGGCAGACAATCCCAAGTGGAATCTTCAAGAATTAATCGCTGCGGTAGACAGCAAAAAAACCAGGGCAATATCGTTGCCAGACCCGATAAATATTCATATTCTTTACTGGACAGCCTGGGTTGATGAAGACGGCACTGCCCACTTTAGAGAGGATATATATGGGAGAGACCGTCAGTTGAATATTGCCCTCAACGAGAAAGCGACTTCTCCGGAAGTGTTGTATGGGGAAAATTCAGGAAAAAAATATTTATCGTCCCGGAATCTACCGGAAACTTATCCGCCGGTCACCCATATGAATACATTTGGGTCGTGGATGGTAAACAACACTTCCACCCGCTAACACAATTTACAGACAGACCCAATCGAAAAAAACCCTCAGGTAATCTCTGTTCTCCGTTCCAGGTATTGTACAAACATGGAGAGGGAAAAGGTCAGAATAAGATATAAAATTGCACAAACAAACCAGAGGTCAAACGTTTGAAGGCTGGTGGTAATAACTTCGCGGGTTGCCTTGGTCAGTTCCCGGATGGCGATACTGCCTAGTAAAGATGAACCTTTTATGAGACTGATAAATTGGCCGGCAAGGGCTGCGATCCTGAATCACAGAAAGCTTCTAATTTTTTCCAGGTGATATGGGAGGATCCGTCGGCGATCAATGGGAATATATTTTTTAGAGTTAGGCCAGCGGCGCAGTATGGCGAGAGATTAGCACATATAAGACGAGCATTTAAACTCCATATGAGAATTTAGGATCATAGGCAGCTATTTTTTTATAGAATCTGGCTTAAAAAAAGCTTGGTTCTTTCATGGGTCGGATTTGTAAAGAAGTGCTCAGGTGTTCCGACTTCTACAACGGCGCCTTCATCCATAAAAATAACTCTATCAGCCACTTCTCTGGCGAATCCCATTTCATGGGAAACAACAACCATTGTCATACCTTCCCGGGCCAGATTTTTCATAACATCGAGAACTTCACCGACCATTTCAGGGTCGAGTGCTGAGGTCGGCTCGTCAAAGAGCATCACTTTAGGTTCCATGGCCAGGGCACGGGCGATGGCCACACGCTGCTGCTGTCCACCGGACAGCTGGTCCGGATAAACATCGGCTTTGTCCAGAATACCGACTTTTTCCAGCAGCGCCATTCCTTTCTTCCTGGCTTCTTCTTTGGAGTTTTTCCGTACAACCATCGGCGCCAGGGTAACATTTTCAAGGACAGTTTTATGGGGAAACAGGTTGAAGGATTGAAACACCATGCCGACTTCAGCACGAACCTTGTTTATGTCGGTTTTTGGGTCGAGGATATCGATACCGTCAATAACGATACTCCCCTCATCTGCCACGTTCAGATAGTTCAGGCATCTTATTAAGGTGCTTTTGCCGGACCCGGATGGACCCAGCACCACGACGACTTCTCCTTTATCGACTTTAGCGGTTACATTAACCAGAGCCTTAACCTCCGTTGAATGACTTTTGAAGGTTTTGGAAATATTTTTTGCAACAATCATACTACAAGTTGCCTCCTTTCAAGATGTTGTAATAGCATTGAAAGTGAAAATGTTAAAACAAGATATAACAGTGCGCATACAAACCAGAGTTCAAAAGGTTGTAGGCTGGTTGTAACCACTTCACGGGTCGCCTTTGTCAATTCTCGAATGGCGATGATGCCCAGGAGCGAAGAATCTTTGATGAGGCTGATAAACTGACCGGCCAGGGGGGGCAGAATTCTTCGCAGGGCCTGTGGAAGAATAATATGCTGCATGGACTTAACGTAGGTCATGCCCAGCGACCGAGCTGCTTCGGTCTGCCCCCGATGAATGGACTGTATGCCGGCCCTTACCATTTCCGCCACGTATGCTCCTGTAAAACAGGCAAGGGCCGCAACGCCGAACCAGAGTGGAGGAATCTGGGCAATCCCATTATTGGCAAGGAGATTATTCAGCAATGTTCCAAGAACAAAATACCAGATAAAAATTTGTACCAGCAGGGGCGATCCGCGAATCATCTCAATATAAGTTATTGCGGACCATTTTAATGCGGGGTTGGATGATATGCGTGCTATGCCGGTGAACAGACCGATGAAGATTCCGAAAACAATGGCGATAATACTGACCTTTAACGTAAGCCACAGACCTTGCATCAGGATGCCGACCCGCCACTTTTTATAAGAGGACAGTGTGTCTCCATAGTATATTTGATCGCCTTCTTCTACCGTTAAAGCGCTTGCCGGGACGGCGTATGATTCAGTCCCCTCGAGGCCCTTTACACGGACGACAGCTTCTTTGCCTTTCTTTGAGATACTTTCAACTTCACCATCTATTTCCGATTTTATCTCGACCTGTTCCTGATAGGCAAAGTACTGGGGAATTCGATACCATCGCCATGTATAGTCAATCTGTAGTGCAGAATAATAAATGGATAGGACGATAGATATTAGGAGGAGAAAAAAAACGCCGATCCAAACATAATAGTAGTTTCTATCTTTTAGGCGATTTAGAAGTGACCGTGATCCCATCTGTCAACCTCATGTGTCCGTATTTAATGATTAAGGGTTCGCGATTCAATTTATAAAACCCCATTTATCCGACGGATTTTTTAGGTGTACTTAAAAACAGGCCGGCAGGGCCTGTAGAATAAGGTTCGACCGGCCTGTTTTAGATTCTGTTGTTACCGTTAGGGTCTACTGAACATTTTTGATCCAGTCGGTACTCTTTATCCACTTATTGTAAATTCTGTCATACCGCCCATCGTTTTTGACCTGTTTTAAAAAGTTGTTCAGCCAGTTCATAAAATCAGGATCACCTTTTTTCACAGCCCATGCAAGGGGCTCAAACGTAAAAGGCTTATCGATAAATACCAGCTTGCCGGCGCCCTGCTGGCCCATAAATACAACACAGTAGGGGAGGTCATACACAAAGGCATCGGCTTTTCCGTGAACAACTTCAAGGGCTGCTTCCGGCTCGGTTTCAAAAGATTTGTAGTTGCATTTTGGAATCAGTCTTTTTACGGCCTGTTCTCCGGTGGTTCCGAGCTTAGATGTTACGATGTATTTAGAATTATTGAGGTCCTTGTAGGATTTAATCTTGCCGTCATGTTTTTTATTTAACAGAATGGTCTGTCCGATAATAATATATGGGTTGGCAAAATTAATCTTAAGGTTTCTTTCCTGGGTTACGGTCATGCCGCTCATGATAATATCGAATTTATTTGTAATGAGCGAAGGGATGATGCCGTCCCAAGCGGTATTTACCGGAACGAATTTGACGCCCATGGCTTTGGCCATGGCTTTGGCCATATCGATGTCAAAGCCAACAAACTTTCCTTTTTTGTCCGTCATTTCAAAGGGCATGTAGCCGGCTTCAAAACCGACCCGAAGCTCACCTTTCTTTAGGATCGATTCCAGCGTAGATTTTTTGGCAAGATCGATATCGGCACCCAGTGCAGATGTGGAGACACAAAAAAACATGACAAAGATCGCAGCAATTCCAAAAATTAAACCTTTTTTCATAACGGGTTCCTCCTTTGGTGTTTTTGGCTGTCAATTTGGCGGCCAAGATGGATGATTTTTTCAAGTTTTGGTCAGTAAGACTTTCCTTCTCTCAAAATTTCTCTTATTACCATAGGGACATTACAGTCCGAACATTTGGGGATCTCTTCGGCGGACAGATAATGAATCTCGGTGCGCTTGCACTTGAGGCATATCAGTTCAACCGCCCCCGTTTCATGGGATTTCCGTTTTGTTTTTTTTCCGGTCACCTTCGCCTTTTTTTTAACATTCATGGTTATATTCCTTTTTCAAAGGGCAAAATGTTAAACACTGTTCAAAAAACGGCGGCGGCTGGTTTGAACTGGATAACTTCAGCCGAGTCGTTGAACATTGTTAATCCAGACAGTATCTTGAAACCCTAACCGAGGGTATGATGGATGGATTTGTCAAAGGTGCTTTACGGATCCTGTCGGTGATATTTTTAATAACAAGCAGGCTCAGAGAAATCAAGATTTTTTAAAAAACCGTTTTTCAAGTGAGCACCGGGGGGCCGGCCGAATAATCTTGACACAACCATTTGAGAATAGATATTATCAGCCTGTAAAATAAAATATGTTATCCTTACCATAGAATGCGAAAACTCCATAGCACAGGTTTTTTTTAAAGCGGCAAACCCGTTTTAGATGGAATCTCGAAGCGATTGTTTGCGTTCAATAATTGCTATGGAGGGAGAGGTACGATGAAAGATATAGATCCCATCAGCACTGAAGACCTGCTTGAAATTCCCGAGGTTCAAAGAGCGACCAGCAGTATCAATCCGGAGCTGATTGAAAGAAGAGGATACGATCCGCCCAAATGCAAAGTATTTGAAAGTGCCTGTACTATTTTGGACGATAACGATCATTTTAAATTCACCATTGATCGGGAAGCAGAAAAACAGCTGCCGGGCATCATAAACAATAAGGTTCAGACGATATCGGGTCTGGATTCACCTGGAGAATCTTCCAAAGAAAAATACTGCAAAAAGCGCAACATCGGCATTGTATTTTCAGGGGGTCCTGCTCCTGGAGGGCATAACGTCATAGCAGGATTATATGATGCTGCCAAAAGAGCTAACCCTCAGACGATCCTCTACGGTTTTCTTCTCGGTCCGGACGGTATCGTTGAAAATGAAGCCATCGAGATCACCGGCAGCCTGGTCGACGCTTACAGAAATCTTGGCGGTTTTACCATGATCAAAACGGGCCGAACAAAAATAGACTCTTCACAGAAGATGGCCCTTTCAAAAGAGACCTGCAAAAGCCTGGGTCTGGACGCCCTTGTCATTGTCGGGGGCGATGATTCGAACACCAATGCGGCATTTCTTGCACAGGAAATGCTCGAAGATAATATCCAGGTTGTCGGTGTTCCCAAAACCATTGACGGGGATATACAGGTCAGAGACGCGAACGGGAATGTTTTGTGCGCCATGTCCTTTGGATTTCATACCGCTGCCAGGGCATTTTCCGGTTCAATCAGCAATCTTTGCACAGACAGCAGTTCAGATGTAAAATATTGGCATATCTGCAAAGTTATGGGCAGAGTTGCCAGCCATCTGGCCCTTGAAGTTGCGCTGCAGACCCATGCCAATATGACGCTTATCGGTGAGGACCTTTGCGACTATATCGACAAGAAGAGAATAGAGAAGGCCATAGAAGCCGGGGATATCGATTATAATGCATTTGGCATGACCCTAAGACATCTGTCTCGTGTGATTTGTGACGGCATTGTTCGGAGGGCCGCGGTGGGTAAAAACTATGGTGTCATCATCATTCCAGAGGGGATTCTGGAATTTATCAATGAGATACAGATTTTTATCATAAAGCTAAATACAATCATAGCCGAGTATAATGAAACCCACGACACCGATCTCCATACGGATTTTCCAACCCTTGAGGACAAGCTGGAATATTTGCGGAGACTTGCCAGGCGTTCAAGGGAAGACAGTTCTTTTTCCATATGGAATGCCCGGGATGATGATCTGTTCAACGATATTCCTGAATTTTTCCAGGAAGGTCTTCTGATGGAAAGAGACAGTCACGGGAATTTTCAGTTTTCACAGGTCAAGACAGAGGCGGTCCTCATGGGGCTGGTCAAAGACTATCTTGATATTTTAAAGGAGAACGGCACGTATAAGATCGGAATAAAAAAATCCTATTACCGGAAGATCCTGGAGAAAGGCGGACTCGACCCGGATATTTTTGGCCCGATTCTTTTCAAGAATTACAATGATGCCGAGTTTCTGTTGATTCGGCCCTCCATAATTTCCGTTAAAACGCTCAAACAGGCCCTTGAACAGGCGGAGGCGATATCCGAAGAAGAAGAGGTTCCTTCTCCGGTTGAAAAAATTTATCACACCTCCGTACCAAAGTTCAAAACGCAGATTCATTTTTATGGTTATGACGGGAGAGGAAATGATCCAACCCGTTTTGACTGTAATTATACGTACAACCTGGGGATGACGGTTTTCAGCCTTATCGCCAATGGCGCAACGGGTCAGATGGCGGCCATAAGGAATTTGGAGAAGGATTTTTCGGTATGGGAACCCCTTGGAATTCCAATTGCGCCATTGATGCACCTTGAAGAGAGAAAGGGGAAGCTCGCCCTTGTTTTGGAAAAAAGTATCGTTGATGTCAATTCCGCTTCATTCAGAGTTGTCAAGAGATTAAGAGAGAATTGGCTCGCTGCATGGCCGGGTGATGATAACTATAGAAGGCCGGGTCCAATAAGGTTTGCCGGCAAAAGTGAAGAGGACCGGCCGATTACACTGGTATTGAATGCACTGGATAAAACCAGTCAGTAAATGGCTTTTACCGTTCCGGAAAGTCCGCTGCCGGACGATCCGATGATACGCCGTGTCTCCGATAAATCGGAATTCTCGACTTGCTCATTTGGGGATTTTATAAAGCCGTCGACGTTCAAAATTGATCAAAGGAAGATTTTATGAAAATTAATTCTTTAATGATTCCCGATCCGATTACAATCACCGAAAACGCCTCCATACGGGAGGCCATCGAGGTTATGAAGATCAACTCTATCCGGCACCTTCCTGTGGTTGCAAAGGGCGACAAACTGAAAGGGTTTCTTACGCTTGCTGATTTAAAACAGGGCCTCTTACCCTCCATGCTCGGAGACCTTTCCCTTAAAGATTTGATCATAAAGAATCCGATTGTCGTGAGGCCGGATGATGATATCGAGATTGCCGCCCAACTGATATACAAACATAAAATCGGCGGGATGCCGGTGGTGCAAAACGACAAACTGGTGGGCATCATAACGGAAACGGATATTCTCCGGACATTTATAGATATGATGGGCCTTCTGACCGCAAGTTCACGGGTCGATTTGGTGGTTGGTGATGAACCGGGGGGCTTTAGAAACGTTTTGCAGATCATCAACGACAGCGGGGGAGATATCATCAATGTCGGCATGACCACACAGGAGGCCAGCAAAAGAGTATATTACTTCCGCCTTTCACCCTGCAATACAAAGGTCATCCGGAAAGCTCTGGAAAAGGGTGGATATCAGGTTTTGGATACCACGGATTAAACCATAACGTTCCCTGAACAACAGAACGGGTATTTATCTAAAGATACGAATGGGAGGTTTTGAAACGGGTTTTATCAACATGATTGCTCACGTTTTGATCCACTGCGTTTAGCCGTGGTTTTCGGGTGGGAAACCGGAGCGTTTTATGGGTCGCCGGAAACCGGCTGGTAACTACAGAGGGGTTCTTCAGCCAAAAAATCACCGGTGGCTTCATACGCCCTTGCCCTGCAGCCCCCGCACACCTTTCTGAATTCACATTTTCCGCATTTCCCCTTTAGATGATCGAAGTTGCGCAACGATAAAAAGGTGTCTGAACCGTTCCAGATGTCTGCAAAAGATGTTTTCGTAATATCCCCGCAATTGACATCGAGGAATCCGCACGGCTGAACAATTCCCCGGTGAGAAATGAAACAAAATCCTGTACCGCCCAGACATCCTCGGGTGAAGGCATCCATCCCGTGTGTTTTGAAGGTAACCGTTTTTCCTTCCTGCTTTGCACGCTGCCTGAGGATGCGGTAGTAATGGGGCGCGCATGTGGCCTTGAGCTGCAAAGGGGACTTCTCCCTCTGGTCATAGAACCAGTTTAACGTGCGTTCATATTCTGCCGCGGTTATTTCTTGATCCACAATATATTTTCCGCGGCCGGTTGGAACCAAAAGAAAAATATGGTGGGCGACTGCGCCCAGTGTTATGGCCAGTTCCTGGATTTCGGGGATTTCCTTAAGATTTGTTTTTGTTATGGTCGTGTTGATTTGAAATTCAACTCCGGCTTCTTTTGCCAGCTTGATGCCGCGAAGTGCACCTTCGAATGCACCGTCTACCCCTCTGAATCTGTCATGGCTTTCTCTGGTGGCACCATCGAGGCTGACGCTTATCCTTTGAATGCCGGCATCCGCCATTTGTTGGGCAAAATTTTCAGTAATCAGCGTACCGTTGGGCGCCATGACCATCCTGAGCCCTTTTTCTGTACCGTACCTTGCGATATCGAAAATGTCCGGTCGCAAAAGGGGTTCTCCGCCGGTCAGAATAATGATCGGCTTTCCGACGTGTGAGATCTGATCCAGGAGGCGGAAGGATGCATCGGTGTCGAGCTCCCCGCTGAACGGGCCGTGTGTGGCCGATGCCCGGCAGTGCATACAGGCAAGGTTACAGTTTCGCGTGGTTTCCCAGGCCACAAGGCGCAGCGTATTCCCTTTTTTTTCACCGTGGGGGTGGGGTCGAAGGGAGGATGTATTACACGTGTTTGTCATGGTATTATTGTTTAGATAATGCTTCTGCAGCTTCGATGGCAAAATAGGTCAGAATCATATCGGCTCCGGCTCGCTTAATTGCCGTAAGGACTTCCATCATAACTCTATGGCCGTCTATCCATCCCATTTTGTCGGCGGCCTTTATCATCGCATACTCACCGCTGACATTATAAGCGGCCATGGGAAGATCTATCTCTTCCCGGACCCGGGAGATAATGTCCAGATAAGGAAGCGCCGGCTTTACCATAATAATATCGGCACCTTCTTCAATGTCCATGGTTACTTCCCGGATTGCTTCCAGCGCATTGGCAGGGTCCATCTGATAGGCCTGACGATCTCCAAACTTAGGCGGCGAGTCGGCAGCATCACGAAACGGTCCGTAGAATCCGGAACAGTATTTGGCTGCATAAGACATTATGGGGACGCTGCTGAAATCGTTTTCATCCAGGATATTCCGAATTTCAGCCACACGGCCGTCCATCATATCCGAAGGTGCCACCATGTCTGCACCGGCCTGAGCATGGGAGAGGGCGGTTCTGGCAAGAAGATCGAGGGTGGCGTCGTTGTCGATGGTCTGGCCCTCCACAATGCCACAGTGGCCGTGATCCGTGTACTGACACAGACAGACATCGGTGATAACGGCGAGGTCGGGCATCTTATTTTTTATGGCGCGCGTCGCTTCTTGGACAATGCCGTCTTTGGCGTAAGCCCTGGTTCCCAGGGGATCTTTCCTATCGGGAAGTCCGAAAAGCATTATAGCAGGGATGCCGAGTTCATATGCTTTTTTTGAAAAATTCACAAGATGGTCTATGGATAGCTGATACTGGCCGGGCATCGAATCGATAGGGTTTTTGACCCCTTTACCGTGAACGGCAAAAAGTGGAAGTATAAGGTCGTCTACCGAAAGTTTCGTTTCACGAATCATACGACGGAACGCATCACTCTGCCGTAACCGCCTGGGTCTGTAATCTGGGAAAAGCATAACAACTCCTATTTCATCTTAGGTGTTTTGAGGATTAACATCTGAGTCTGACCCCGGAGGAATAGGCTCCGCCCCGATGAAATATGCGTTGCATTTCATTGGGCAGGCATTCCACCCCGGTACGATCTGTCAGACCTGCGGGGCAAGCGCAGAACTTGGGAAAAGGGGGAGCTTTGCATAGATCTCAACCTACTTCTTCGTCGGTTAGATAACAGGCCGGATCCGGTGCCCACACATCTCCAGTCACGGCCTCGGATCTAACCCTGAAATTGCCGGCGCAAATGTCCAGCCATCGGCATGTCTTGCACCTTCCTTTGGCGTACTTTTTCTTCTCTTTGAGTTTTTTCATCAGCGGATCGGAGGTGTCGGTCCAGATTTCGGAAAACGGCCGATTCCTGATATTGCCGAAACTGTAATGGCGCCAGAACTGGTCGGGATAGACTTCGCCGTCCCAGCTTACGCAGCCGATTCCTATTCCGGAACTGTTGCCCTGGTTCATTTTTAGAAGATCGAGAACTTCTTGTGCACGTTCAGGGTTTTCTCTGAGGAGGCGTAAATAGAGGTAGGGCCCATCCGCATGATTGTCAACGGTTAGAACCTCTTTGAGATCTCCCTTGTCATGGAGCTGTTTCGTAAGCGCCAGGATAAGATCGACGGCTTTTCGGGATTCCTCGTGGGAAAGATCTTCTTTTACAAGTTCTGATCCCCGACCGGCATATACCAGATGATAAAAGCATACCCTTGGAATATCCATCTCTTCAAGGAGTTTGAATATTTCCGGAATCTGTCCGGCATTCGATTTGTTGATGGTAAAGCGGAGCCCAACTTTTATGCCGGCCTTTTTACAGTTTTCAATGCCTTCTAATGCAGATTTGAAAGCCCCTTTGACCCCCCGGAACCGGTCATTGATCTCTTCCATTCCGTCAAGACTGATGCCGACATAGGATAGGCCGATGTCCTTGAGTGTTCGAGCTGTTTGAGGTGTTATCAATGTTCCGTTGGTCGATATAACAGCCCTCATGCCCTTTTTGACGGCATAGTCTGCAAGTTCGGGAAGGTCCTTTCTGACCAGAGGTTCACCGCCGGAAAACAATATTACCGGAACGCCAAATTCTGCGAGGTCGTCGATTAAATTTTTTCCTTCGGTGGTTGAAAGCTCGTTGTCAAATGGGATATTTTTGGCATGGGCATAGCAATGCACGCATTTTAGGTTGCATCTCCGGGTGATGTTCCAGACCACCACAGGCCGTTTGTCGATGGAAAACTGTAGAAGATGAGACGGCAATTTAGATGACATTCTTCCATAGCGAAGAGCATCCGATGGTTCGACAGTTCCGCAGTACAATTTTGATATTCCGATCATATCGATATTTCCAGTTCAAGAATCTATGATTTGGGGACCCTCAACTCGTTCTGAATGAGGCTGCTTATAAAAGACTCGGAATTCATTAGCGCATTTTTGTTAATGAAGAAACGATTTTTACCTGTTTTTTCTTGAACCAGTTTGAGTCCGTATTCAAAATCTGTTGTCAGATGGTCGTAAAATTTCTCTTGATCGTAAGCGGAGTCTTCAAACAGTTCAATAATGTAATCAATGGCATCGTCTTCCATGACAATGTTGATGTCATGATTTTTATAAAAGTATAATTCTATTTTCTTAACGTCGTCATAAAAGGATTTGATCTTTTTGATGACCGTTTCAATATCCATGATGTGACTTGCGTAATATGAAGCCACCACCTCAATGCGAGAAGGTGTAAGGGTCAAAGCATATTTTTCGGATAGATGTTTCTTGTTTGAATTCAGATATTGTTTAATATATTCTTTTTCTTCGTTAAACAGCCGCTCGTACGTTTCATTTAATTGGCCGCGATCTGATAATGCGAGTATTTTTTCAAGTGATCTTTTGGGATCTTCAACCACAGCGCGGGTCACCGGAAATTTTTTGATGTTACATGACGGCAATTTCGTTTCGAACACAAGCAGCGCCCCTTCAACTGCGCTGACAAGGCCCCTTGCACCGGTGTTTTCTTGAAAGGCCTTTTCCGCTAAAACCTGAAGGGCTTTTTCTTCAAATTTTATATCGATATCATATGCCGCAAAATCGAGTTTTTTGCCGAGAATTATCGGATTGCTGGGATTTTTCAGGATTTCGAATAGGTCATCTTCGGTCAATTTTTCAAACACAGCCCGCACCGGAAGGCGACCCACAAATTCAGATTCAAATCCGAATTCTATGAGGTCTTCAGCCTTTGCCTGTTTAAGAATGCCCACATCATCCTGAAGGTTTTTTATGTGCGCGCCAAAGCCGATTTCCTGTGCGGCAACCCGTTTTTTAACAATCCGGGGTAGATCGCCAAAGGCTCCGCTCATAATAAACAGTATTTTGCTTGTATTGACAGTTCTTTTATCCCGTTTGCCTGTTTTGCGAAACCGTTCAATCTCTTGAATCATGGATATAGGATCATGGGGTACTTTTAAATCGACTTCAGTCTCTTCCATGGGTTTGAGCAGCGCGCGTTGAACGCCGGATCGGGATACATCGACTCCGATGATATTTTGGCCGGACGAAATTTTGTCGATTTCATCGATGTAGATGATACCATATTGAGCAAGTTCGATATCACCGTCTGCTTCCCTTACAAGATCACGGACAAGATCTTCAACATCACCGCCCACATAACCGGTTTCGCTAAATTTGGTGGCGTCACCTTTGACAAAAGGGACATTGATTTTTTTGGCGATCAGTTTGATGATGTACGTTTTTCCTACACCGGTGGGGCCGAACATCAGTATATTGTTTTTGATGTGGCCGACCATGTCATTGGTCTCTTCAGAATCGCTTTCTGCGCGTTTTATTCGGTTGAAATGGGTACATATTTTTGTTGCCAGAATCGCTTTGGCGTTATCCTGCTTAACGATATACTGGTCGAGAAAGGAGATGAGTTCTTCGGGTTTTAGATTAAAATCAATCTTTTTTTCTTTTTTCTCAGATTTTTCGGCCGTTTCGGTACTGACTTTCTGGGGTAAAACCACTGGTGTCACCATTTTTACGTTGCCGCCGAATTTTTTCGCCAGAAAATCGCCGATCTCCTTTTCGATTTCTTTGGGATCTGGAATTTTTTCACTACGTTCTTTCATTTTCGACTATATATCCACCTTGAGGGTTATTTTTTTCGAGCCTTTAAATTCTGTTGTGTTTAAAAACTATAATCACACCTTATGGAAAATGCAAGGTGGAAATGGTGTGGCGGGATTCCGGGTTTCTCAGGGTTTGAGCATCTCAGGACCGGGGGTTCGGCGGGGACGCTGCGGTATGTTACTGCGACGGTCTACACCGGTCCTGTGTCAGTGAAATTCGACTTTGGTGAAGAATTTATCTTAACGGACTTTTGCTCAAACAGGGTGAAAGAGATAGAATTCAACCGGTTGAAGCCGAAGGGGGAGGTTTGGAATCATCTGTGTGGAATATTTATTTTTTGGGGTACACCCATTCCGAGGCACCGGGTTTCAGCAGCAGGCCCTAATATCCCTTTTTGGACCTTTCGAGATCTCTTTGTTCTTCACGCCGGCGGATGGTATCCCGTTTATCATACTTGCGCTTGCCTCTGGCCAGGGCCAGGGTCAATTTGACCTTCCCGCCCTGGAAATAAATCTTCAAGGGGATGAGAGAAAACCCCTTTTCATTGACTTTGCCGTACAGCCTTTTTATTTCACGCTTGTGCAGAAGAAGTTTTCTTTTTCTTAAAGGATCGTGATTCCCATAAAAAGCAAAGGGATACGCACCGATATGTAACTGGTGAACAAACACTTCCCCTTTTTTTATTCTGGCATATGAATCTTTTAAATTAACGCGGCCCAGCCGGAGTGATTTAACTTCGGTTCCCAAAAGGACCATCCCAGCCTCGTACGTATCTTCAATAAAATAGTTGTATCTGGCTTTTCTGCTTTCAGTTATAATTTTTATGTGATTTGAGCTCAAACGTTTTTTCTCCTTGGTAAAAAATCGATTTTATTCCCCATTGAGGGAACGTCGAGGGCGCCCTGGAAAATCCATGAAAAACATCATGATACCCAAGGAATAAAAGGAAGATATTATGATTCGGCATATCCTATATCGAAGAGCGTACTGCCGTAAGTTTGAAACACCAGTTCCAAAACGCCCGTTTCGGATGTCTCCTTTAGAACGTCTTTGATAAAGCGTTTGGCATCTTCGACATTAAGGGCCCGAACAATCTTTTTAACTGCCGGTATTGACTGAGGATTCATGCTCAATCTTTTTATGCCCAATCCTAAGAGTATCGGTATGTTAACCGGGTCGCCTGCCATCTCTCCGCACATGAAGACTTTCACGTCGCTGTTCTTTGCGACATCGGCAACATGTTTGATCAATCGGATGATGGCTGGGTTGAGCGGCTGATATAAGTGGGCAACCTGTTTGTTGACTCTGTCCACTGCCAAGGCATATTGTATCAGGTCGTTGGTTCCGATGCTGAAGAAATCGACTTCCTTTGCCATTACATCCGCCATGATCGCGGCCGAAGGGACTTCAATCATTATGCCGATCTCTATGTTTTCGTCAAAGGGCATACCTTCTTTGTCCAGAGAGTCGGCGGCCTCAGCCAACATCTTTTTGGCCGCCATGATTTCTTCTTGGCAGGATATCATCGGAAACAGAACTTTGATCTTACCGAATGCAGAGGCCCTGAGTATGGCACGCAGCTGGGTTTTGAAAACCTCCGGTTTTTTTAAACAGTACCGTATTCCACGAAGTCCTAAAACAGGGTTCTTTTCTTCGGGATCAGTGGCATAAGACACTGCTTTATCACCGCTGATGTCGAGGGTTCGAATGGTCACGGACATTGGCGTAATGACTTCAATGACATCCTTGTATTGGTCAAACAGCTCATCCTCACTGGGGAAATTGAATTGGCTTAAATATTGAAATTCAGTTCGGAAAAGTCCGATACCGTCCCCACCATAGTTGATTACGGAAACAACTTCTTCAGGAAGTTCAATATTTCCCATAACCTCCAGTTTGAACCCGTCGGTTGTTTCAGCCGGAAGGTGGCTGTCTCGGGTAATAACTGCTTTATATTCTTCGTATCTGGATTGACGTTCTTCGAGCTCTATCAGGGTCTTTTCCGTGGGGTTGACGATGACAATGCCGGAATTGCCGTCTACGATGATGATGTCATCGTTTTTGATCGTCCGGGTGGCATTGTCAAGGCCCTGAACGGCTGGAATTTCAAGGGTTCGGGCAATGATTCCCGTATGCGATGTCTTGCCGCCGAGATCCGTTACAAGCCCCTTTATCTTTTCCAGTTGTATCTGGCTGGTTTCTGCAGGGGAGATGTCCGTGGCAACCAGTATGACCCGTTTGTCGATGGCGGCGATGTCCACCGATTTTGCCCCGACCAGGTTCTGCATGATACTCTCAGATACATGGACAAAATCGGCTACCCGACCCTGTAAATAAGCGTCCGTCATATTGTTGAACATGGATTTGACATTCGATACGACTTTTTTGAGCGCCCATTCAGCGTTTACCTGTTCTTTTTCTATGGTTTCTATCGTCTTGCCATAGAGCATCTTGTCTTTAAACATGACCATGTGGGCTTCAAGAATATAGGCGTGTTCACGCAATCCTTCAGGCGTTAAGTCAATGATTTCTTGCAGTTTGTCCTTGGCATTTTTTACGGCAGATTTGAACCGTTTGATTTCGTTTTGCAAATCATCTTTTCCGATTAAGTATTTATCGACAATGTCAACACCTTCCTTGCCCACCAGGTATGCCTTGCCGATGCAAATGCCCGGTGAAACACCAATGCCGTGAAGGTGTATTTCCATTTCGTTGGTATCAAACATGATAGGTTATTCTCCAAAGCCGCTTTCAATCAGCTTGGCGATATCGTTTAAAATATCAAGATCCGATTGATCGTCAATTTTTAATTTAATCTTTGATCCTTTGGGACAGGCCAGCGTAAGAATGTCGATGATGCTGGCGGCATCCACCTTTTCTCCGTCCTTTATGATCCACACTTTTGACTTTACGTTTTGGGCGAGTTTTGCTATCTGAGATGCGGACCTTGCGTGAAGACCAAGATCGTTGCTAATGGTAACAGTTTTAAAAAGTTCGTTATCAGATTTGTTCATCGTAAAAATTAGAAAAGAACGCCCTTTCAGATTTATAAAAAAAAATTATCAACCGCCATGGTATTTGTCAATCTGTAATCATTGACAAAAGATTAAATAACTGTTAGAGATCCTCTGATTGTTAATTGCAAAAGTCTGAAATTGCAAGAAATCATTTTTTTATTGTACTCGGGTATTAATTATAGCTTAAGGAGGCAAGACCCATGGCTGATAAAATATTGATTTTCGGCAAAGACACTTGACCCTATACCAATCAAGCTCGTGAAGCTTTTGCCAAGCAGGGCCGGGAGGTCGACTATTTCAGCGTTAAGACGGACCCGGGTCAAATGAAGATCATGCTGAAATATTCCGACGGGATACGCAAGGTCCCGGTCATTGTGGATCAGGATGATGTTGCCATCGGATTTAATGGGGGGACCTGAGCCGTTTAGGAATGTCGGCTGTATGTCGATATCAAATCGAGTCGCGGGTAAAAATGGAAAAACAGTTTGTTGTTGACGATTTAACGCTAGGGGAACCCTGGCGGCTTTTCAAGATCATGGGAGAGTTTGTTGACGGGGTGGATACCCTCCATGATTTAGGACCTGCCGTGAGCATCTTCGGTTCGGCAAGAATTAAACCGAATGATGCGGTTTATAAGAAAGCTGAAAAAATAGCGGAACTTTTTGTAAAAAAGGGCTTTTCTGTTATCACCGGCGGGGGCGGAGGTATTATGGAAGCAGCCAACAAGGGTGCCGCAGATGCAGGGGGCACTTCGGTTGGGCTCAATATTCTTCTTCCCTTCGAGCAGGAACCGAATCCCTTTTCAAATGTTAAACTCGACTTTAAATACTTTTTTATCCGCAAGGTCATGTTCATCAAATATGCCAGTGCCTATATTATTCTTCCCGGTGGTTTCGGCACCCTGGATGAACTATTTGAAGCGGTCACGCTGGTTCAAACCCGTCGAATAAGGCCTTTTCCCCTAATTCTGGTGGGCTCTGAATACTGGGCAGGGCTTATCGACTGGATAAAAGACAAGTTGCTTGCTGAAAAACGGATATCTTCGGAAGAGATTGAAATTCTGCAGATCATGGATGACCCTGAAGAAATTGTGAAAGCCGTACAGAAAGTGATTATTTTGTAGGGGCCGTTTCAAAACCTCCCATTCGTTGGTTTGAGCCTTTTGCAAAGCGCTACGCTTGCTGTGATAAATTCTTAAAACTCGGGCGATCCCCCTCAAACAGCCCCTTCCAGGGGTAATCCAAAGCCGGGCCCTCTGGACCCGGATATTTACCCAATCATCGGCAGATCGGAATCATGAAGTGAAAAATTAATTTTCTGAATTCGTCGATCGAACGGATTTTACTTGATTAATGGAAAATATTTATATTATCTCTTGATTGGAAATGAATGGTATTCAGAAAACAGGTTTTCGAAACTCTTTTTTGAGAATGAACACCTGTTAAATTTTTCGGAATCTCTATTCCGCTGTGGACGGAGGAGAACGAACGCCACCGGATAGGATTTATTTTTTTCGATGGTATCAGTGAAGGTGAAAAATATTGGCAGCACCAGACGATCTAAAAGAAAATGACGTCCTGTTGGAACTCGAGGATGTCCATATGTTTTTTGGCAAAGTATGTGCCCTTGCCGGCGTTAACCTGAAAATAAGAAAAGGTGAGATACATTCTGTAATCGGGCCCAACGGCGCCGGCAAAACGGTGATGATGAATATTGTCAACGGTCTTTATACCCCGCAAAATGGGAATATCTATTACAAACAAAAAAAAATCGACAAACTCAGGCCTTTTCAGCGTGCTGAATTGGGTATTGCCAGAACGTTTCAGAAAGTCGAGGTTTTCGGCGGTATGACGGTGTTGGATAACATTCGTCTGGGACGGCATATCCATTTAAAATCCGGCATTATCAGCGGATCCATATATGTCGGCAAAACCGCCCGGGAAGAGATCGAGCACCGAACCTTTATTGAAGAAGAGATCATCGATCTCTTGGAGATTCAACATATCCGGCATAAACCTGTGGGGATGCTGCCGTATGGACTGCAGAAACGTGTGGAACTCGGCCGGGCACTGGCTCTGGACCCTGAACTGCTAATTCTGGATGAACCACTGGCCGGACTCAATCTCGAAGAAGTGGAGGACATGGCCCGCTTTGTAATAGACATTAATGAAGAAGAACGCTGGAAAGTCACCTGTATTCTGGTGGAGCATGACATGGGTGTGGTTATGGATCTTTCCGATCATGTTTTTGTTCTCAATTTCGGCAACATGATTATCGACGGTACACCTGAGGAAGTCCAGAATCATCCTGAGGTGATTAAGGCCTACCTGGGTGATGAAGACCTCTATGCAACAAGGAGATAAAACAGTTCAGAATAACAGCAAATACCATATTGAAGTTACAAAAGATCTGACCATCCCCAAATTATTTTATGAAAAAGCCATCGAATACGGAAAGGGCAGGGTGGTCATGCGGGAGAAGGAGTTTGGCATATGGCGGCCCATTACCTGGCATGATTATTTGGAAAATGTCAAATATTTGGCGCTGGGTCTTATTCGTTTAGGCCTCGAAGAAGGGGACAAGGTCGCCATGATCGGGGACAATCGCCCGGAAGGTCTTTGGGCGGAAATGGCCGCGCTCTGTGCCAGAGGTGTGGGTGTATGGCTGTTCCAGGACTCCTTGATCGAGGAAGTCAAGTATATCGTTGACCATTCAGACACAAAATTTATATTCGGTGAAGGTCAAGAGGAAGTCGACAAGGCCATCTCCATTTTTAATGAATGTCCCAGGCTGGAAAAGATTATCTGGGATGATCCAAAAGGGATGCGAAACTATAATGAAGACTATCTGATCAGCCTCAAGGAAGTTCAGGAGCTGGGCCGGGAACTGGAACAACAACAGCCGCAGTTATTCAAAGAGATGATCGATAAAGGCCACGGAGAAGAAGTAGCCTTACTGTTTTATACTTCCGGAACCACCTCTCTCCCCAAAGGCGCACTCCTTTCCCACAATAACATGTTGACCATGGGCCAGCACCTCATGGCTGTGGATCCGTGCAAGCCCACGGATGATTATGTCTCTTATCTCCCCTTTGCCTGGATCGGAGAACAGATGATGTCGATCTCCTGCGGGTTACAGGTGGGATACACCATCAATTTCCCCGAGGCGCCTGAAACCGCTCAGGATAATATCAGAGAAATCGGCCCCCATGTGATGTTCGCCCCTCCGCGGATGTACGAGCAGATGACCCGAACGATCCAGGTTAAGTATTTGGATTCCACCTGGATCAAACGGAAATGCTATGAGTTCTCCACCAAGATCGGTTATCATGTTGCAGACCTTAAGTTTCAGAAAAAAACCATACCTTGGTACTGGGCATTTTTGGGGTGGTTGGCATCGATTACGATCCAGAATAAAGTTAAAGATCATCTCGGTCTGTCTCGTGTCCGAAATGCCTATACCGGCGGGGCGGCCATGGGGCCGGACCACTTTCGTTTTTTTCATGCCCTTGGGGTCAATCTCAAACAGATTTACGGCCAGACCGAAGTCGCCGGCATTTCGGTGGTGCATCGCAGCGGAGACATAAAATTTGATACCGTGGGCCATCCGATCCCGGAAACGGAAATAAAGATCACCGAAGAAGGAGAGATTCTTACCCGAAGCCCGTCGGTTTTTCTGGGTTATTATAAAAACCCGGAAGCGAACAAAGAGACTCTGAAGGACGGGTGGTTGTATTCAGGTGACAAAGGGTTTATCGATGATGACGGTCACCTGGTTGTCTTTGATCGTACCAAGGACGTCTTTACCCTTAGAGACGGAAAACCTTTCTCTCCCCAGTATCTGGAAACCCGCATGAAATTCAGCCCATATGTGAGAGATTCATGGGTCATCGGAGACCAGCGGGAATATGTCACCGCAGTCATCTGTATCGATTACTCCGTGGCGGGCAAATGGGCTGATGAAAAAAAGATCAATTATACGAGCTATCAGGAACTATCCCAAATACCCGACGTCTACAACCTGGTGGAAGCGCAGATACGTCAGGCCAACAAGGATCTCCCTGAAGCCGCCAGAGTCGAAAAATTCATCAACCTGTACAAGGAATTCGATGCAGATGATGATGAACTTACACGAACGCGCAAACTTCGGCGGGCTTTTGTTGAGAAAAGGTATCAGGAAATTGTGGACGCCCTCTACTCGGATAATGATAATGTGCATATCGATACCACGGTCAAGTATGAAGACGGGAGACAGGCACACATTAACATCGATCTTCACATTAGAAAGATAGAACCTTTGGACCATAACCCATAACATCGATGGAAAGGTAGAACAGAAAATGGAACTTTTTTTAATGACCGTTACCACGGGCATTATGGTTGGCGGCATCTATGCTCTGGTCGCCCTTGGATGGGTGTTGATATATAAATGTTCCGGCGTGCTGAATCTGGCCATGGGCGAACTGACGCTCATAGGGGCTTATGTTTCCTTAAGCTTTTATTCAATGGGCATGCCCTTTTTACTAGCACTTTTATGTTCCCTGATTGTAGGACTGGTTCTGGGAATACTGACCGAAAGGATTTTTCTGGACAAGCTCATCGGCGAACCCGTTCTAACGGTGATTATGGTAACCGTAGGTCTTTCATTTTTCTTTAAAGGAACGGTGGAATTTATATGGGGTACGGATACCCGTGTATTCACCCCACCGGTATTTTCAATTGAGCCGATTCACATCGGACCCGTCATTGTTGGTGCTGCATATCTCTGGAGTTTTGTGGCCGCCATCATCCTTTTAATCATTTTTGTCTGCTTTTTTAAATATACTCGGTGGGGCCTTGCCATGCAGGCCACAGCCGACGATGAGATGGCTGCGCTCTCCCTTGGCGTGAGTGCCAGATTCGTCTATGCGGCAGCCTGGGCAATCGCTTTCATGGCGGCCGGTGTCGGCGGGACCCTTTTGGGTAACATCAACGGGCTCAACATATCCGTTGGGTACCTCGGACTGTTGGTTCTCCCTGCGGTGGTGCTGGGGGGGCTAAATTCCGTACCCGGCGCCATTGTGGGTGGAATTACCATCGGCGTATTACAGAACCTCTGTGGGGCATATCTGGATAGATATTTCCCCGGCGGTGTAAAAGAGGTCGCCCCTTTTGCATTCATGGCGGTCTTCCTGCTCTTCAAACCCCATGGTTTATGGGGATGGGAGCGGATTGAACGCGTCTAACCGCGTTGCGAGTTTCGCGTTACGCGTTACGGGTTAAATGAACTGTAACACAACCCGTAACCCGCAACTCGTAACCCAAAAACGGAGTTTTTTATGTCAACAACCTGGCTTCCATGCGGTACCTACCACCAGAATTATGTTCAGGATCATGCCTGGTGGCAGACGAAATTTATCAAAGCCAAAATGATACTGCTCTTATTCATCCTGTTTATCATCATTCCTCTGGTGGCCGATTCTTATGTGCTCAGCATCCTAAATTTGGTTGGATATACAATCCTCGGTGCCATCGGCGTACAGCTTTTGATCGGCTTCTGCGGCCAGATAACCCTGGGTCATGCAGCATTTATTGCGGTGGGCGCATATACCAGCACTCTGCTTATCCTTGAGTTCCCCTGGCCGAAAATATTGATGGACTGGGGTCTTGCCTATCCTATCAGCATCCTCATTGCGGCAATTGCAGCCGGCGTATGGAGTGTACTCTTTGGACTCCCTTGCGCCAGGGTCAAAGGATTTTATCTGATTTTAACCACCATGGCCGCTCAGTTCATCACCGTGGATTTTATTATTACATCATATGTGAGCCAGATCGGAGGACGCGGACAGGCCTTTTCTTTGCCTCCGGGGACCATAAAGGTCGGACCGTGGGTTATCGACAATGACTTTAAGGTCTATTTCTTGATGCTTGTCTTGGTGATTGTTTGTGTCATCGGAGTGGTCAATCTGATCAGGTCCAGGGTGGGCCGGGCCTGGATTGCCATTAGGGACAATGACATTTCTGCGGAGGTCATGGGAATAAATGTTGTCAAGTATAAACTTCTGGCCTTTTTCGTGGCGGGTTTTATTGGGGGCGTTGCGGGGGCATTCTGGATCAGCAATCTTGCTGCCGTGAGCCCCGAGCACTTTCCCTGGTTTTGGTCTCTGTGGTTGGTGGGTGTGATCCTCATCGGCGGGGTCGGTTCCATACACGGAACCATATTCGGGGCGGTGTTCATGGTCGTTGTCATGGAGATGTTGCAGCTGGCCGTCATACCGCTGGCCGATACCTATCCCAAGCTTTTAATGGATTTTCTGTTTATCAAGGAGGCCGCTTTTGGTTTGGCCATCTGTGTGTTTATGATATTTGAACCCAACGGTTTGGCCTATCGGTGGTGGCAAATGAAGAACTATTTCAACCTGTGGCCGTTTTCATATTAAAAACGAGAAGGTCCGTTGGGTGTTCGAGCACCTTACATTACATTCAACTGTTTAACGATATGGACGCCTTATTTGAATGATTTTATATGAGTGTGTCACCATTTGAAACGCTCGAATTGGATGAAAGAAAAAAAGGAGGTGGTAAAAAGGTAAAAAGCAAATTGGTAAGGAACCCGATGGAAATTTTACTCTCTTAAAGGGGGAAAGAAATTATGTTTGGGAAAAATATGTGTTCAAAGATTTTCGTAGTCATATTTACCGCAGCCTTGGTTGTTGGATTTTCTTCTATGGCCGGAGCTGCAAAAATTAATGTGGGCGCGCTCAACGACATGACCGGAGCGACCTCGGATGTGGGCAAAGATTATGCCCTGGGCATTGCAGAAGCAATTCATTATGTCAATGATAATGGCGGGGTCAACGGCAAGCAGATCAAGCTGTATCAGTTCGATTACGGCTATCGTATCCCCGAGGCTCTGACCAAATACAAACTCTTCAAGAGGCTCAAAAGCGTTGCCATTCTGGGATGGGGGACCGGTGATACCGAAGCACTCTCGCCGACCATAACCAAGGATAAAATACCGTATGTATCCGCTTCCTACTCGGCGCACCTGACGAATCCTAAAAAGACACCATACAATCTTTTTTTTGCAACTGATTACTCAACCAACGCAAGGGCGGCAATCACAGCCTGGTTTGATAAAAAATGGCCTAAGCACAAAGATTTCGGAAAAAGAAAACCGCGATTTCTCACCTCTTACATGTTTGCTTCTCCTTATTGCAGTGCGCCGATCAAGGCCATAAAGGATCAGGCGGAGATTCTCGGTTTTGAAATCGGTCCGGATCAGTCTGTTTCATTGTTTGCCATCGATACCAAAAGTCAGGTTCTGGCCATGAAAGATTTCAAACCGGATCTCGTCTGGCACGGGAATACCACCATGTCTGTGGCAGCCACAGTGCGAGATGCCTATGCTTTAGGTCTTGGAGCGGATCACATTGTCAATAACTGGGGGTTTGACGAGAATCTGCCCAAATTAGCGGGCAAGGCTTCCGAAGGCGTTATGGGCGCTGCAGTTTGTGCATTCTTCGGCGAAGATGTGCCGATGATGGACAAGGTGGTTGAGTATGCCAAAAAATATAACCCGGGCATTCCCGCAGAAAAACGTCTCATCCGGACGGTACAGGGATGGGGTGACGTACTCATCCTATGGGAAGCATTAAAACGTGCGGATAAAGCCGGAGGTTTAAGCGGTGAGAACATTTTGAAAAACGGTTTTGAAACCATGGTAAATTTTGACATCGGTCTGGGTGCAGCACCGGTTAACTTTACGGCAACGGATCATCGTGTTGCCGGAATTGTGCCGATTTATGAAATCAAAGACGGTAAATTCCAAATCGTTGAAAAAGTCGATTTGAAAAGTCGCTGGCCGAAGAAATGGGCCGACGAGTGGCTCGGATGGTAAGGAGGTCTTAAGGCTTTGTCGAACAAAGAGATAATTTTAAAGATCAACAATATTGAGGTTAAGTATCACGAGGTCATTCTGGTTATAAAGGGGGTCTCAATTGAAATCCCCAAAGGTGCCATTGTGGCCCTTCTGGGCGCCAATGGGGCCGGTAAGAGTACGACCCTAAAGGCCATCTCCGGACTCTTGCGACATGAGGACGGCGAGGTAACCGATGGGTCCATAGAATTCATGGGACAGCGGATCCATAAAACAGCCGCTGAAAAAATCGCCAAGATGGGCATCGTCCAGGTCATCGAGGGACGACGGGTATTTGAGCACCTCACCGTAGAGGAGAACCTGAAAGTGGGAGCCCATATGAGAAAATATGGTCGATCCATTAAGGAGGGACTCGAAATGGTGTACCATTATTTTCCGCGTCTTAAGGAAAAACGCAACGAAACCGCCGGGTTTATCAGCGGCGGAGAGCAGCAGATGACGGTGGTCGGAAGGGCTCTGATGACCAGCCCCAAACTGATCCTTTTGGATGAGCCTTCCATGGGTCTGGCGCCGCTTCTTATCCATGAAATCTTCAATATTATTTCAAAGCTCAACCAGGAAGAGAAGATATCCATTCTTCTGGTGGAACAGAATGTCAAACTTGCCCTTAATGTTGCCCCTTATGCCTATGTGATGGAGAACGGCCGCATAGTCATGGACGACACAGCCGAAAAACTCCGAGAGAATCCAGATATCAAAGATTTCTATCTGGGGTTGACCGATGTTGGGGGCCGTAAAAGTTTTCGGGATGTAAAACACTACAAACGAAGAAAACGATGGCTCACCTAACCCTTTATATAAAATAAGGGAGGAATAAAATGCATAAAAGATCATTTATACTCACATGTTTGAGTGTTGTAGTCATCGCCGCCATGCTGTCGGGTTGCGCAGGAACGATGGTAACGCCCACGCAGCAGAATTTTAA
>Ga0209013_10000609_pt1 | contig 32373 bp, 21 predicted proteins | sample Cruoilmetagenom2_FD_187291 | JGI IMG/M metagenome (GOLD analysis project Ga0209013, IMG submission 187291) | Oil polluted marine microbial communities from Coal Oil Point, Santa Barbara, California, USA - Sample 2 (SPAdes) (version 2) | ecosystem: Environmental > Aquatic > Marine > Oil seeps ...
TCAATAAGATAAGGAGCGTAATAAATGAAAAGTTCATCGACTAACTTTATCGTGAGATTAAAAAGACAAAAAGAAGATGCTCTCGATTACATCATTGATTCCTATATGCCACTTGTAAAAACGATTACCACAAAAATTTTAAACAATATGAAACGGCAAGATATTGATGAATGTATCAATGATGTTTTTCTAACTGTTTGGCAAAATGCTCATCAGTTTCAAGGTGAGACCCAAGACTTTAAAAAATGGATAGGCATGATTACGAAATACAAAGCGATTGACCGATATCGTCAAGCTCAAAAACAAATTACACATGAGCAATCGGATGCACCACTTGAACTAAAGGCAAGTACCTTACAACCAGATATATCTATCTTACAACGAGAAGAAAAAAATGAATTATTGATGGCTATTAGTCAGTTAGGAGAAATCGACCGCGATATTTTTATGATGAAATATTATATGGACCTAACGAATGGTGAAATTTCCGATACACTGGGGCTGACAAAAGCTTCAGTTGATAATCGACTATATCGCGGTAAGAAAATATTAGCAGCAAACACAAAGTTAAGGGAGCGATTTATATGGATATGAAGGAATGGATGAATATCGATATTGATAACCTTGAATTACTAGAAGTAACAGATTTAGAAAAAAAACATGTCAAACAACATATACTTAAGAAACGTAATAAAGTACCGTTTTGGCGTCATATTGCAGTCGCTGCGGTAGTTCTTGTCGGTGCTACAACAGCAACTGGTTTTGCTTTCCCTTCTATTGCATCACAAATTCCATTTATGGACAATGTCATGAGTTACTTTAATGATGAAGAGCAACGTCACAAAAGTTTTGAGGCATTCTCTACTGATATCGGTCTTGCACAGACAAGTAATGGCATGACGGTAATGATTGACAATGCAGTTTATGATGGAACAAACATAACAGTTTCATTTGCAATAGAAACTGATTATGATTTTGGTCAAAAGATGCAAATGCGTGCACCAAATTGGTTCGATGTTGTTGGTGCACGTGGGAGTGGGGGTGGTCATGATATTACGAAAATAAGTGATACACGTTATGTCGGTTTATCAACATTTACCCCAAGATTCAAAGGTGATATATATCCAGAATCGTTGGAAGTTACTTGGACACCACAAGCATTTTATAATAGGGCAAATGAGTTAGAGGTTGAAGGAGATTGGTCATTTGAATTTGCATTAGAACGGTTAGACGGGGATTTACAGCTTATAAATGAAACAGTGCAGCACAAAGATGTTAACTTCACACTACGTTCGGTTGAGTTCACTGATGTATCAACAGTAATTGCTTATGAACAAGTAGTGTCAGATGAACTACTAAAAGAATCGGTAAGTGTGTCGCCATCTTTTATAATTACAGATGACCTAGGCAATGTTTATGAGCTCAGAAGAGGTGGAAGTGGCATGTCACCAGATGATTACAAAACATTTAAAGGAACCTCCACGTTTGATTCTATCGAAGAAGGTGCAAGTCAATTGATTATTCAGCCGATAGAAATAGCAGGTCCTCCCCTTGGAGAAGTTAAAACCGAAATAAAACTTGAACCAATTGTCATTGACTTAAAAAAGTAATAACAAGAGCCCCTATAAAAGTTAATAAGTAGTCTATACTTTTATAGGGGCTCTTATCTGTAATTTCTAATCGTTATAAGTTTCGGTAATCGAATATTTAACGAACGGGTGCGTTAGTTCTAGAAGCAATTGAAAATAAATAGAAGAAAAATCTCAGTTCACTGAACTGAGATTTTTTTAATTTTAAATACAAATTTCACTACAAAATACTGTGCAATTCGTTATGCAATTTTATTTACATTTCATAGTGTGTTTTCTAGTTTTGCGATAGGTAACGGAACCCGTTACAAGGACAGACCACTTTTTAAATAAACCTTATTTAGTTTGTATATCTTTTGGTTGGAATAGACCCTCTAACGTATCGGCTGCTGCTTGGTCGGCAGTACGTAAAGCATGACCGTAAGTATCCATCGTAATACTTATATGAGAATGACCTAAACGCTTTGCAATGATTTTTGCATGAACTCCCTGAGCTATTAATAAGCTCGCTGAGGTGTGCCTAAGATCATGCAGGCGAATATATCTGAATTTTGTTCGTTTCGAAAATTTACTCCACCAATTTGAAGGAGAAGAAGGGTATAAATGAGATCCGTCTTTTTGGCAGAAAAGCCACTCTCTTTCTTCCTCTTTCCATGTTTTAGATTTTAGCTTTTCAGCTACCCAGTGTTTTCGGTACTGCTTTAATTCTTTCATTACGGATGGAGGAAGTGTGACAAGTCTTTTGGATGCCAAAGACTTAGGTGACTTAATCAAAGGTCCATTTTTTCCTATTACAATACTTTGTGTAATATCAATACGATTGTTTTCAAAATCCACCTTTGACCATTCAAGACCTAAATTTTCACCTCTTCTTGTACCAGCGGTAATGGAAAGTGTCAAAAACATTCTCCAAAGAAAGGGTTCATCTTGTAGTGTCTGCAGAATGGCAGTAACTTCATCCTCTTCATAAACATTAACTTCTCTTTTAACTTCATGCTTATTTTTAGGTTTGTTTACACCTTCCATTGGATTTTTGCGTATTACTTTCCATTGCATGGCATGTTTAAAAATACTTTGAAGTGTTCGGTAGATATCCTGTTTAGAATGTAAGGTGAGCGGTCCTTCTTTCCCATCTTTTCTAGTAAGGTTAGTTGTTAAATCGAGCAACATCATGGAATTGATTTCATTAAGTGGAACGTGTCCGATTTCAGGTAAAATATGATTAGTTAATTTAAACTCATGATTTGCATAGGTTGTCGATGAAAGTTCCTTTTCTGCAAATTTCTTTTTCCATTCTTCCACAAATTTTGAAAAAAGCATCCTTTCTGGTGTAATATATCCCCCTGAGAGAACTTCTTGTTTAAACTTTAAATATTCATGTTCCAAATGCTCATTTAATTGTTTGGGAGTCATTTTCTTTTTAACTGTATATGTTTTTGTTTTCCGCGGGTATCTTCCCTTTGCATCTTTTTTTTCGTAAACCGTGAAACGATAAGAGTGATCTCCTCTTTTTTCAATGTTGGCCATTAGTTTTACTCTCCTCTTCTTTTGGATTGTTAGGTAAATCTTCAAAAACAAGTTTCAATAATTGGTTTATCATATTTGGTACAAAATTTTTATTTAAACTGTCTTCTTTACTCTGAACACTCATGTATCCTGCTCTTACCATTAAATCAAAAAAATCTGTTTGTAATGCTTTAGATAGTCGATTTAGTACATCGGGTGAAGGTTTAAAGTGTCCATTTTCTAGTTGAGATATATAAGAATTAGAAACATTTGATTTTTTTTCGAGTTGCATAAGCGTTAAACCAAGTGATTTTTTCAACGATTTTATATACTCACCAATATCATTTTTCAATATAAACACCTTCTTTTAGAAAATAAATAAGAAAAAAGAGATGCCTAAGCACCTTTTTCGTTGTACTCGCTACGTGTGAAAGCTTCTAGTAAATCACGGTTGAAAAGTATTTTCCCTCTTGCTCTAAAATGTGGAATTTCACCTAGTCGGACCATTGTGTAAATTGTACTCGTGGAAACACTAATAAAAATGGCTGCTTCTTTTACAGTTAAAATGTTCGTATTCATTTTTTTATTCTCCTTTTATGATTCAAAATATTTGATAAACCAGTTCATAACCAACATGGCGGTACACTAAGGCAATAGATGGCCGCCCTATCTAAAAGTGAGAAAAATGGTGGAACCCTGTTTGACTCCAAATCTCTCAAGTTGCCTAATTCGAATATTACTAGAATGGAAACTCTGAAAGTGAGAAAAATGGTGGAACCCTGTTTGACCCAATTCTTTCAAGTTGCCTATTTCAAATATTAATAGAACGCAATCCTCGATAGTGAGAAAAATGGTGGAACCCTGTTTGACTCCAAATCTCTCAAGTTGCCTAATTCGAATATTACTAGAATGCAAACTCTGTAAGTGAGAAAAATGGTGGAACCCTGTTTGACCCAATTCTTTCAAGTTGCCTATTTCAAATATTAATAGAACGTAATCCTCGATAGTGAGAAATATGGTCGTACCCTGTTTGAACCTAAACCTAGCAAACTTGGCATAATCCCCTAATAGAAAGCAAACCTAAGAAGCCCGATAATGGTCAAACCATATTTGAAAATTTGCTTAACAGCAGCATACAAAAAGCAGCTTCTAATATAGAAGAGCTTCTTTTTTGCTTGTTATTAGATTAACTATCTAGAGATTTTATAATTTGTAGAATATCTGTATCTGATAGTTCTAACGCACGGCAAATTATTGAAAATGTTATTATCCCGGGATTGATGTGTACATTATTTTCGATCCGTGCCAACAAAGGTATTGTTACCCCACCTGTTGCAATTGATAAATCGTTCAGTGAAACACCCTTCCTTTTTCTTGCATTTTTTAACTTTTCACCAAGATATTCTTTTTCACTTTTTTCCTTATTTTCTTTCGACATTCGTACTACTCCTTCCAAAATGCAATTTTAATCGCTCCTATTTTATAGAACAACAATATATTCTAAGCAATATTACAACTAAAAATTCCTATTCTAGATAAAGAAGCATACAAAAAAACAGCCCTATTATACCTCTTGTCAAAAGTTCATTGAACTAGAGTTACTCACCCTCACTCTTGTGGAATGGAATTATTCTCTTACAAGCTGTATAGCATCAAGTAGTTACGTTTCTATTAAGTCTCGTGGTTGAGAAATAAATATAGCTCTTATTAAGACGACTTTTTTTTCTGAAACCGCTGGTATTACAGTGAATTTTAGCATTTACGCAAATAATATAAGAGGGGGAAATTGACGATGATTCATACAGCACATTTGTTAGTAGACTTAACAGGAGAGCATATATATCACAAAGATAGTATCCACGGAAAATATATGTCATTTAATCAAATCATGAAAGGAAACAATTTAGCTGGTATTACTGCTAGACAGTACACAGCACATGGAGTTTCTAGATGCAGTATTATTATTGATGTAACCAAAATATTAAATAGTGGTTATATTGTCGAAACAGATTATTCGAGAATTAAACGTTATGTAAAGTTAGCGTTAAGAATAGTTTATGATGATGAAAGTCTTTATGACAATCATAATTTAGTCAGAATTGATTATAGGGTAGATATAAAAGTCCCTTCAGCAAGCGAAAGAGAATTATATTTACTTCTATATAATAAAACAAGAAGTAGCTTTAAACGTTTAAGAAAAGAAAAGAATAATTACAAAACTACCATCTATCATTCCTGCAAAAGCATCCAGACAACTGTTTATGACAAAAATGAACATTGCAAATTTCAAAACAGAAAGCCCGCAGATTGGGAACGCGACATGATCAGATTTGAGATTCGATTAAAAAATCCACATATTTATAATCGAACAAGAGCGTCAGGAGAGGTAAAGTGTCTTTTTACCTTTTTCCAGGAGGAAGTATTTAAAGAGTATGTTCAAAGGTACCTATTTAAAATCTTCCCAATAGGTGACTTTTATCGCTTTGATTTGGCTGAAGAGTTGATAAGTTCAAGCAAATACTCATTAACAATCAAAAGAAGACTGAAACATTTTTTAGGTAAAGTAAGTAATGGAAACCTAGATACTCCGTTACACAATTATTATTCTGACTCTATAAATAAGGATACTTATAATAAGAGACTACAAAATTTTAAAGAATTAAATGTAAATCCAATTACCATACCACAAACTTATAAAGTCGAGAAATTGCCAAGTCTGTTAAAAATATCATAGAAATTTAAGAATATGACTGTTTGAAATTTTATGAGGACTGCTCCTATAAAACAGAAGGAGTGCTTATATGAAATGGCAGATCAACATTTTATGGTATACATCCAGTCGTTCTGCTCAATAACTATTATGGCTATTGTTGTTCACAATCAAATTTGAAGACCAAAAGATTTTGCTATATAGTTGTCATACAGAAAGTTCATTGACTATGAACTTATTTTGTAGCATGGTTTTACTGTAGTGAAATCAGCACCAGTCGAAATGAAAAAAAGTCACCCGAGCCGCGAAATCTCATGGGTGGCTTTTTTATGCTCGATAGTCAAAGCAAACGATACTTTGATGATGAACATATATTATCCTGAGAAAGGGAAGTTATCAATCATACCATTTTATTAAGGTATCAAAAAATGTTGGTACTCTATTTGTATAATATTCTGTATCTCCTTTTTATTATAGGAAACCCTACGATAAAAATGAGATGTACGTCATTTATCAGCTAGTCCTTTGAGTGTTTCGCTATAGTTACGAATTACATAATTGTATGCTTCTTTATTTAATACTTCATCTGCCTGTGCCTGTAAACGTTTTACATATTCGCTAACGAGTTGGATTTGATTGGCAGAAAGATTATTTATCATTTCAAACAACTCATACTTACTTTTAGTCATTGCAAGCCCTCCGTAAAATTGATTCGAATAGTTTATAAATATGTTAACATAAAGCCGCCTATTTGGATGAGAAGTAACAATGGAAATGATCTGAGGGTGAGGATATACCCGAGAAAACATTCCCTCAGCTAGACGAAAACTAATGTGGAAATGATTGAGAGTTGCCATAAACTTAGTATATTACATAGAAGAAAGTTAATTAATATAGGAAGAAAAACAGTTGTTATCTAAAACATAGAGAAGTAACGAAATCATAGGTTGTTCTTTCATTAATTTTCACTTTCAAGTTCTTGGTCAAGCGGAACAATGGTCCCATCTGGATATTCCCTTACCGATCCCTTTTCAGTACTATAAATAATATATGTGTTATTTGCTTTGGCATCTATTTTAGCTTGTTCGCCGTCATCTTTATCCATTTATCAATCCACTCAAACTTTCTTACTCTATTCAACACGATACACACCGCCTATCCCACCACATTTTTAAATACCAAATTTAATTTAACATTTCTTGCGTAATAGTATTTACAGTTAAACTTGTAGCCCTATTAATATGTAAAATACTGTATTACATATAATACTAAAATACAATAAACGTTTCTATATCAACAAAAAAAATGAAATAGCAATGGGTTTCACCTCATATTTGTGAGAGAGCCTCCAAGAATAAGATGTTGACTATAGGCAACGAACTCTCTAGTGTTACCTAAAGTTTAATATTTCATAATAGTTCTTTTGTATCATCTTCTGTTATAATTCAATTTTTGAGTATAATTACACTCCATCTTGCCAAAGATGTGAGTGTAATTTGAATAACACTTTGAATTGCATAATACAGATAATAAATTGGAGAATGATATGTTAGACAGAATATAAAATCTTTAAAAAGAAGAATGTATAGCCGTAAAATGGCATAGCGGAGAACTGTAACATTATGGATAAGTAAACTAATAAAACTAATGAAAAGAGTACTGTAAAATGAAGAATAAGGTTCAAAGTAATGTAAAAGGCAGAGCAGTATATAAGGGAAACGTGTTTGAAATATATCCAAACAAAAAGCAAGCTATTCAAATTAACAAGACGATAGGGTGCTGCGAATTTGTTTTCAATTACTGTTTACGAGCTTGGCAAGATGCCTATAAAAAAACAGGTAAAGGGTTGTCTTATCTTACTTGTGCAGCAATGCTTCCTACTTTAAAAAAGGAGGAAGCTACTAATTGGTTACAAGAAGTAGATAGTACTGCATTACAATCGTCCGTGCGAAATTTAGCAGATGCATACAAGCGTTTTGATAATAAACAAAACGGGAGGCCTCGCTTTAAGTCAACGAAAAATCCTTTGCATAGTTATACTTCAAAATACAGTAAGGGAAATATCGCTGTTATTGGAGATAAAGTTAAATTGCCCAGATTAGGACTTGTGCGATTTGCTAAATCGAAAGAAGTTGATGGCAAGATTCTAAGTGCAACTATCAGACAATGTTCCAGTGGAAAATATATTATATCTTTTCTAGTGAAGACGAATGTTCAGCCTCTAATCAAAAATAATAATTTGGTTGGTATTGATGTAGGTTTAAAGGAATTTGCAACTTTATCGAATGGTGAATCATTCGAAAACCCGAAATTTTATCAACAGTGGGAAAACATATTAATAAAAGAACAACGCATACTGACAAGACGAAGACAACAAGCAGTTAACCTGTCTGTTCCTTTAGTGGAAGCAAAAAACTATCAGAAACAGCGAAAAAAGGTAGCAAAAATTCACGAAAAAATTAGAAATTCTCGAAATGACTATTTACAAAAGCTTTCAACGGAAATTATTGAAAAATACGACATCATTGGTATAGAAGGGTTAAATGTAAGTGATATGTTGAAAAACCCTAAATTTGCAAAGGCAATTTCCGATGTCGGTTGGTCAAAGTTTTTCAACATGTTAGAATATAAGGCAAAATGGTACAAGAAGAAAGTAATTCGAATTGCAACTGACTTTCCTTCAAGTCAGTTGTGTTCTACCTGTGGATATCTAAACAAAGAAGTTAAGGATATAGCTATTCGGGAGTGGATTTGTCCATCCTGTAGTACACGCCACGATCGTGATATCAACGCAGCTCAAAACATTCTAAATGAAATTATTCGTCTTTTAACTGTCGGGACGACAGGGATAGCCTAATCAAATAGTGCTCAATAGAACGCTTTACTTAGGAAATCAGCCGGTTTTAAAGTGTCAGGTGGTTGATGGTTCAAAAATCCGTTTATGCTATTTAATAAAAAAACACAGATATACAAAGGGTTAAACCGATAATGGCAACATTAGTAGGGTTAACTTTGGTGAACTCATTATGCTCTTATTAAAAAGAGCGGCAAATTTCAACAGAAATGAAAGTCATCATTACAACAATAACAATAATCGCCTCTAGGTCAAAATAATTTCTTAAATAAACACTACTTGTAAAGCAAATAAGATTAAACCCAGTATTCTAATACAGAGTATCTGTGTTCCAATTGCATTTCGGGAGCTGGGTAATGGGGACTTTAGTTAGTAAACCATTAGTGAATTCATTAAGCTATAATTAAAAAGAGCCGGAATCTCAACAGAAATGAAATCGATTATTACAACAATAACCCTCTCTATATCACCAGAGGGGGTTATTCTAATTTCCTATTTACTATACAGGAGATATGATTTTCATCCGCTCCAACTCTAAATAACTAGGGTCTATATGCAGAGAAACAAAATAATAGGAAACCTTTATGAAAGTGTTTCATAATTTACCTATGTTTCATGATAAAATCGAGTAATATTACCAGCGTCTAAAAATTCTACAACCACATCATTATGAAATAGTAGAAAAAGTTGGGGTAAAAAGGTCCGAAAGTGCAAAAAGTTCCAATAATTCAATATAAAATATCAAAAACATTTTAGGTAAAATTATATTCAGACGGGATACGTCATTTAAAAGACGTTCATAATTTACCTGTATAAAAAATATTAATAAAATCCCTATTGAGAGCAACTATAATTCAAGTTTTTAAATTGTTACTTCATGTTTCCCATTCAATCAAGAAGAATGATCAGATAACTATGACTAATACAACATAAAATACCCCCTCCGGCGATGTACCCAAACCTTGCTATCAAAGTAAATCTCTCTTCAACACACAGTTAGTACCTTATTTTCCACTAAAATCTCTATTTTTTTCTATTTTCTAAAAAGGTTGGTGCTAGCAGTTCCATTTGGAGAAAGCGTAGAATGTTATAACCAATTCTTTGCTCGAAAGTCTTCATTAGTTAAGTAAACCTTACACAACTATTGTATAAGGTTTACTAATAGTTATGTACAATATCTTTATTCCAATTTTAGTTAGGTTACTTAGGGGTCCAGGTTCTTCAAAATATACACAACAATTACTCAACTATTTCACAAGACATATATAATAAATCTCTAATTTTATACTTATAAGTTAAACTTGCAGAGGAAATAGTATTTACATTTAGTAGCATTACATTCATGGGAAAGAAATAGAGAGCCCAGCTCGGTAAATAGAGTTGCTCCATTAATTAGCCAAGTAAACATTGAAAAAGCGATAAAATTAGAAAGAAGAAAAAGAAAAACAGTAAAGTTTAGAGAATGAGCGAATGAGCAGCTGGCCACTTGTATTTTACAAAAAATAACTGCAGAGAATTGCAAAGGAAATGTATATAGTATTGCAAAGTTTCTTACATACTCCAAATAGAAGGAACTCGGGAAAAAGCTGAAAAAATAATTGAATACCTAGCTAGTTGCAAGGTCAGGAAATAAATAAAACGATTTGAATTAGATAAAATGTAGAAATACAGAAGAAAACAATAGAGGAAGAGAAATGGGGGGAAATAGTGGAGAGTGTCGATCATCGAGCTACTATGGAAAAATATATTTAATTTAAATGAGATGAAAATGTAGGTGGAGTACAAGAGGTGCTGTCTCAAAAGTACACTTCTACTCAAAAAAAATTCAAATTGAAAACGCAAGAATGTTAAAGTAACAACATTTAAAAGTGGCTAAAATACCCCTATTGCGACAGTTCTAATTAGTTTTGGTTTTTGTCTTTGGTCATTATATATTTATAATGTAAGTCGCATTAATGCTGTTGCTTGGAAGAGTCGTCGTACTAACGGCTTCTTTTTTTTGTCTTTTTGTATTTGAAATAGCTGCATACTATTTTACCCTGGTATTGTTCCCTCATGCTCTCTTAAATTGACAAATCACAGTCTTAAAGAAAGTCGGATTAGTCTATAGAAATCTATATCCTTATTTAAAGAATTATCGGGAAAATTAAGGGATATTGGATAAAGTTTAGAAGAATAGGTCTGAAAATGCAAAAAGTTCCATTAAAACTGATAAAAATGCCAAAAACATTGAAGATAAATTAAATTAAGACGTGCTGAAACTAAGGGATAAATTTGGGTGAATAAATCATGGAAAATGCCAATTATAAAAGAGTTTCATAATCTACCTACGTAAAACTACATTATAAAACCCCTACCACTAACACAGTACATCATCTATTTGACCTACTTTAATGCATAATCTCAACAGATTAAGTCTTCTTATTAAATAAAAGCACCTAAAATACCCCTTCTGGACACTTCCCTTTTTTATTTTTGGTTAATTTCGTGGATCGGTTTCAATTAGCAATCAAAATCCCAAAATATGAAAAGGGTAAACCAAGGATATTTAACTGAGCTAAGACCCTTTACTAGTTTTGACTATGTTCAAAATAAGTACACTCTGTTCAAACAGTTTAAAGTAAAGGAAAATATGTAAATAGAAATGTTCAAACAGACTTGTTCATTACATAGAGGTGAGAAATTTAATTTTTGGGTATGTAAGGGTTAATTCCTGAATCTATCAAGACAGATTCAGGAATTAAAAGAGTATGGATGTAATCGGATACGAAGAGAATCAATCTGGAAAGAATTTTGAACGACCACTTTATAGACTTTTTTCAAGAAGTAGCTTATCAGTCATTTAAAAAGATACATACTTTTAAACAACCTGAATATTTCAAAATGTGGTTAATGAGAATCATGATTAACTGTGCAGTTAACCTTGTAAAAAAGAATGGCTATGTTAAAGGCTTGGGTTGATTTTCCTTGAGTTGGTTTTGTTTATGAAATGTTACACTTAAACTAACAAGCCCGTTTACTTTAATATAGGGAGATGTTCAGTATGATAGATTTATGTATATGTAATGAAACTTATGATTTAAAAGTTGAAGCAGATATAGCCGCTGACGCTGTTTGGTGTAAAAGATGTTATAGTAACTTTGACATAGAAGATGTTCCAATTTCAATCAAGTTGAAGTCTGAACTAATGGAGTGGATCGTGAAATATGGAAAATGGATTGATTGGAAAAATGATGGCATACTTCCTAATGGCGTAGAACTTGAAGATAGACATAATAAAGAGGGTTTGATATTGACTGATAAAGAAAAGGTGCTAAAGATAGCATACTAGAAATTGCTAAGCAATTTCCTCTTAAGGAGATAGGGAAAACTTTAGGTGAAGAAGACTCTTATTCACAATGGAAAGTGGAATTAAGATACTTTTTATACAATTATGAAAAAGATTTAGCAGAAAAAAATAATCTATTATTTTCTCAAAAAGCATGGGAAAATATTTGGTCGATGAATATAGAAGATACAATTGAACATATTTATCCTCAAGTTGAAAGCCTAGCATGGCGTGGGAAAGTTACTAAAAGGAAACAATTTCACTGTAATAGAATCGGAAATTTAATATTACTTCCAAGAAAAATTAACAGTAAAGTGAGTAATCAAGGATACGTTGCCAAATCAATTGAGTATAAACATACGGATATACTTGCTGCGAAAGATATTGTAGAGAATTATGAAGATTGGGATTACACATCTATTGAACACCGTACACAAAATTTAATTTCTTTCGCTAACAGTTATTGGGAAATTGATGGAGAATAATTAATTAGAACAGTAGTCTGCATGAATAAGCTATCTTAAATTAAGGAATATAATAAGAAAATAGAAGTTTGATAGTCAAGAGTGATTAGTTATTACCTTCTATTTTTTTATTGTTAATTTTGGCTTTATGAAAGATTGATTAGTCGTTAAATGAATATTGATACTGGAATATTTACGTTGAAAATAAGTTGAGATTGGGAAAGATTTATAGTGAAAAAATGTAATAAGGGAGAAGTGTTATGGTAAGTTCTGTAGTAAGGGATGAAAATAGACATTTAACAGAATTAAAAGAAATATATACAAGTTTAGAAGATTCTAGAAAAAAATATGGCGAATTGTATAAATTTGAAATTCATATGCACACACCAGCTTCGGAAGATTATCAGATAGAGCAGATGGAAGAAAAAGAAAAGAGAATTTTTTACAAAGATCGAAGTGTGGAATGGATATTAGAATATGCTTATAAAATAAAGATGTTAGATAAAAATACATATCAAGATTATTTGGAAAACTATCAAGAAGGTAGTTATGGTAAAGATTATATGAACATATTAAGAGGGATTGGTTTAGATTACAAAGATTTTAAAGAATATTTCACGTATTACATGATAGCTTATAAGCTTTTTTTAGAAAAAATAGAAGGTGTAATTATTGCCGATCATAATACAATAGATGGCTATGATAAGTTGAATAATATGATTAATTATTGCTATTCGAAAGCCTTTCCTAATCTTGAAAAAAAAGATATATGGTTAATTCTTGGGATAGAGATTTCATGTTCAGATGGAAATCATGTAGTTGCCATTTTTGATAAAAAGAATAAAAATAAAGTGGAAAAATTTATCGACAAATATGTTGTTTTAGATGGTTCTTCAGATTTTTCCGGGACTATTGAACATAGCTTAAGCATCATTAATAAAGTAAATGATATAGGTGGCAAAGCATATATCGCTCATATTAACACTTCTAATTTTAAAAATGTAACAGGCATGTATAAGAAGGAATTATTTAACTCCTCCCTTTTTGATTTAATAGGAGTTACTAATGAAAATTATAGAATTGAAAGTACTATTAGGTCTTTTAATAAAAAAAATGAAGAAGATTTCTGTGTTTTCTTTGAAAGTGATTCTCATGGAATTAATACCATTGGCAAGAGAAATACATGGATAAAAATGCAGGGAATTAATTTTATGAACTTAATAAAAGCTATCTTAAATCATAATATTAGTGTATATCCATATAAGAAACCTAAGTTAAACCCAGTTTTTATTAAGGGACTTTACATTCCTACAAACGAAAAAGGCTTCTTTAATAATAAAGATGATTCATTTTACTTCAATTTTTCTAAAGATTTGACTTGTATCATTGGTGGTAGAGGAACTGGTAAGAGTACAATTTTAAATATGATTGATATTATTTTTTCGGGAGAAGCACCAAATAAAAAAATTCTATCATTTGTATCAAAACATGAATTTATTTATATAAATTTCAGAGTTGGAAATACAGAATATATCGTAAGGTTTATTGGGCAAATTAATTTTGATTATGATGAAGATAGCGAATACTATTTTTCGGAAAATGCTTTTAGGAAGACATTCCGCCAAAAAAGTGATCTAGTTTTAAGTGATGATTGGACGGATTTATATCAGGTTAGTAAAAGTATTGAAAGCAAATATCTTTTTAAAAAGGTAAATGATTTATCAACGAAAAATACCATATTAGGTCAGTTAAATAGAAAGCATTATTCAATTGCTAAAATCATCAATCTAATTGAACAGAATAAATTTACTACATTTATAAAAACATTAATGTTTTCTGGGAATACATTAAACTCAATTAATACGAGAACGAATTATTTAGCTTATAGCAATAAAACAAATTTCTTAAAGAATATTGGCCAAGAGATTTCAAATATACAGGAAGAAGTTGAAAAGTGGAAACATAGTATCTTTGAAATTCTAACGAAGTTTAATTCAGAAAATAAAGATATTCTAAGAATTGATTTTGACACTACTTTTACTAATCAAGAATTTTACTTTAATCCAATTATAGAAAAAATTCTAGAGAATATAAGAAGTAGTAGGAATTATAAGTACAAATTTGTAGCAAATACTACACTGATGTGGGAAGATGCAGCGGGATATATTGAAGCACAGATAAATAGGATGGGGATTCTTTCATTTTTATCTGCCTTATACAATAAAGATTACAAAGTATTAGAATCAAATTATGATATTACTACCTTCGTAACAACTCAACAATCAATTAAAACTGTAGATTATAGCTTAAAAGACGTAAAAGAGTTAAAATCTTTAAATATTCTGTATGAAGCTATGAGAAAAGAATTGGCTACTTACCGCACGGATTTAGTTCATGTAATAAATGAAGCATACTTAGATAGTGATAATTTCTCTATGGAATTCAATATAAATGCAAAAGAAGAAGTAGGGAATCAACCTAAGATAAATATGAAGAATGTTAAAGAATTATCTTTAGGACAAAAAGTAGTTGCCATTTTAACATTTATAATTAACTATGGAAGGTACAGTAATGATCAAACCCCTTTAATTATTGATCAGCCCGAAGATAATTTAGATAATCAGTACATTTATAAAACATTAGTTAAAAGCCTTCAAAAGATTAAAAATGAAAGGCAAGTAATTATTGTAACTCATAATTCTACATTAGTAACAAATGCTGGGGCTGAACAAGTGGTAGTATTAGATTCACCGGATGGATTTAAGAGTGGACTTAAAGCACAGGGGTACAGTAATAATAGAATAATCATGGAACATATAGTAAATTATTTGGAGGGCGGTCCAAAAGCTTTTAGTAAAAAAATGAAAGACTATAAAACAATTTTAGGTGATAAAATCCAATGATAATTAACAATTAGCTGGATACCATTTATCACTAAATGTTCTTCTAAATAATCCAAAGGTACAGATCTTCATTATTCTGTTGATGATCTTAAGGATGAAAACAGTCATTTAATTAATATGTATTTTGATAGGATAAGAAACTTTGAATTTACCATGACCATCATTACGATGGTCTATTTCATGTATATAAACAACTTTTAGCCAAAAAATGAATTATAAATGAAGGGTGAATATATTGACTACTCCAACTTGGGCAATTTTTTCAAAAACCATCGGACCTAAATTTTTTTCTTTCTTGATGCCAAAGATTACAAATACAAAAATCTTTCGAGATATTAAAGATAAATGGGTAAGAGATAATTACACACAAAAAACTACACTAATGTTTAAAGCAGCTCTTGCTGACGCAAAAGCAGTTTTAGATCTGCCCGATGAATTGGGAATAGCGTTATTAGAAGATTCAATAAATAGAGATGAAGTATTCCGTTGGATTCTAGAAGAAACTCCATCGAATATAGATATAAATAACTTAAATCTTAAACCATATATGGATTCCAATCATGAGTATCAGGACTTATTAAGACCTTTTTTTGAATTAACAGCTAATTTCATCGATGACTATAAAAATAAACATTGGGACCCAGAATTTTTGGAGTTAATATATAAAATAGATAAACTAGGTGAAACAACTACAAAGGGCTTTAATAAAGTAATTGAAAAACAAATAATCACAACTCAATTAGTTGAAGAAAATAATCGATATTTAAAAGAAGTCATTACCCCTACTGAGTTTCATGATTTAAATGATTTGATGGAATACGGTCGTTTAAAAAGTGCTCGAGAAAAAGCTCTAGAAAGATTAATGAAACCAAATATTAAGCCCAGTGAAACTTTAGAACTTCATGTAGTAATAGCTAATACTTATATAAAAGATAGAGAAGTTGGAGAGGCGATTCCACATCTGTATACTGCAGTTACACATTGCAAAGATGAATCGAGAAAAAAACGATTTTTAGCTCTTATAAATTTATTTGAAGATCGCTTAGATAAAGCTGAAATTTTTATTAATGAAGCTATAAAAATTGGAGGTGAAAAATTCGAAAATATAAATGTCTTATTAAATGTTATTATAAGTCAAAATAGATTAGACGAAGCTCTAGATATTATTGATATACACTCAGAGTATGACTTCGATGATATAAAAGCACATATTTTGCACATTTCTGAGAATTTTGAAGAAGTTATTAATCTCATAAATGAAAAATTAGAAACTGATCCTAGTAATATAGATTTGTTGTTATTAAAGGCGGAAGCTGAAATTTTAAAATCAGAAAGAGATTTATCTAAAAATAATATTATTTATCCAGAAATTACTCTAAAAAAAGTGCTCCCACAACTCGAAACAATTAATAGGCATACAACTGAGAATTCGTATATTATTGACAGAGCCAAAGAGTTAAAAGCTTGTCTTTATTTTAGAGTAGGAAAATTTTCAGAAGCTAAAGTATTATATGAGGAATTATTTTTAAAAGAAAAAAACTATACAAATAAAATATTTGACAACCTAATATTAAATACTATAGGTTCTAATGATTGGGAAAAGACGAAAGCTTTATTAGAAAAAAAGCAGAGTATTCATGGAATTGAATTTGATGAAGTTTTATTTTTAGCTGATTCTTATATAAATACCGGTAACCCCGACACAGCAATCCAACTTCTAAAAGATAATTCACCTTTAATAGGAGAGGCAGAAAAATTTAATTTCTCGTATTATTTTAAATATATTGATGTTTTATTTTCTAAATTAAATCATTCTGAAATAATTAATTTAATATGTTCATTTAAAATGGAAGTATTCGATGGTTCAATAGGAAATATCTTAGAGGGGTACTATGCTCATAAAAAACAGGACTGGGATAACACTATTTTTTACTTAGAGCATAATCTAGAGAAATGTAATCCAGAGGAATTAATAACCTTAAAAATAATCTTGAGTATAGCTTACTATAACAGAAAAAGCCATGATGATTATGAGAAATTAAAGGAAATTATAGTCACAATTCCTAATTGGATACAACATGAATCTTTAGTTAAACGTTATATACAGGCACTTTATGATCTTCATGAGTTTAGAACCATTATTGATTTAGGAGAAAAGTTACCTTTTAGATCTACAACTATATTCGAAATAATTACTACAATTTATTTCAATTTTGGGTGGTATGATAAGGCAAAGGAAAACTATTTATCACTATATCAACAAACTAGAGAATTACAATATCAATTGAGATATGCAAATTGTTTTTATCAACTCGGGGATATCAAAACTTGTCTTGAAATTTTAACTGCTGCGGAGAAGGAGGTAATTAAACGAGGAAACAAAGAAAATTATCAACTAATAAGTTTTGCATATAAAGAAGCCATGGAATATAGAAAGTCAATGGAATATGCATATAAAACTTTCATGGCAGGTGATAATATAGCACAAATATGGGGATTTTATTTTTACCATTTTTCAACGCTTAGTCAATTTATCGATGACCCTGAAGAAAACTGGGTAAAAGAATATCATAATGTTATTGAAAACTTTGGAAAAAAGTTTCCAGATGAGAAGCCTATTTTTAAAAAAATTTCAATATTAGAAAATGATAATTTATCTTCTGAATTAATTTCTAATATAAAGCAGACAAAAGATTTTTCTGAAGAGCCTATTTCATTATTTATTAAGCATAAACTACCTATAAATTTCCTAGCCAATGCCTTAAATAAGAGTCCCTTTGAGACATGGGCATTTGTAGTAAATAATAAGGAATTACCAATTTGGGCTATAAATGGCTCAATTGAGGAAGTGGTGTCAGGTTTAAAAATAGCTTTATCTTCAAAGGAGATTTTATGTGATTTTACTACATTACTAATGTTAAATCATTTAAATTTACTTGAAATGCTTAAATCAGAATTCAAGTTATACATACAACAAGAACAATTTGATTCAGCCTTACAAGAATATTACAATAATAAACTATCTATGCACAATGGTATTAAGGTAATGACATATGAAAATGAAAAAATACAAGTAACCAAATACCCTCCAAGCCAAGTAAAAGAAACAGTACAAAATCAAGAATATTTACTTAACTGGATTAAAAAAAATTGCATATTGGTTGGTAATATTATTAAGAATCAAGTTTCTACATCTAAAGGAATTACATTTTTAGAGAGCGTTTTTGAAATATGCAAAAATCAATCACTAAATCTATTAATTGATAGTGCAACGGTACGAGATATAGCTAAAAATAAGTATAATATTAACTGTATTTCTACACTAGATATAATAAATTTACTAACATTTAAAAAAATGCAAACTCAACCAGAACGAGCTTGCTTGATTGCCAAACTATTAATGGCTGGTTATACCTCAATTCCAATTACAGAAGAAGTTTTCACAAATTATATAAAAGAGAAAAATTATGTCATGGATCATGAAATGCAGTTACTCCTTGATTATTTAAGAAATGAAGATTTTAATGTAGAATTTTTGATAGATTTAGTCTCAAGTCTTCTTTATTGGCTTTGGACAGAAATAATCCCAATAAATGAAAGACATATAATTACAAACAAAATTTGTGAGTCTATTTGCTTTAATCGAAGTAAAGACTTTATCATTTCTAATATCATTGTGAGTTCTGAAACAAAATTCAAACCTTTTTCTGTACATCAAAAATTACTGATGAAACAATTTTTAACAGAATGGCTTGAAAAGAATTAAATACACTTTTCTGAGACTTTACTTGAAAATAAAAAAGTGACCCTCATTAAATCATATTAAACGTTTAATTATGGGCCCAATCTTCTTTTTCATTTTCTTCTGGTTCTTTCAGTTTGTTTAGTTCTTCCAATTATAGTAGTGATCGCGAGTGAGCCTAAGAACTCAGTAACTTTTGATCTATGTATTAGTTATCTGTATAGAATTTGCTGAGACATTACAAAGCGTACATAAAGGTGACTTGATTATGAATTAATAGACATTACTTAAGGATTGTAAAATGATGCACTTAAACTAACGCCGAAGGTTAGTTCAAAAGAATTAGATAAAAGATGAGACTTTTAATACTGATAAATAATTTTACACTATGTTTGGGATTCTCAGTATTAGTATAGGGTGTACGCAATTAGAGGGAAATGGCTTGTTACTGTATGGCTAAGTGGTGCTTAGTTCATAAGAACAGAATAAAAAGTATTGAATTTTTTTTTGTATATTGATTTTATTGTTTGGAAGTGAACAAGAGAGTAATGATTAAGTAAAAAACACATAGGCTTATTAAGAAACCGATGCATTATTACGTGAAAGCTTTAGATAAACTTAGTAAGAATTACTGGATAAAAACCAACAAAAACAGAAATAGGGTATCTCACCCAATAACTTTTATGAATGTTCTAATATCATTCTGGAGCAAGTGGTTTCATTCAAAGTTTTCTTTGTTCTGAAAGGATGTTCCGCTTACTTTTTGCATATGAGGTTAAACGAATAAATCAGAGCTCAAATTTCCCAATAAATGAGCTCATTTATATTTTATTTTATTATTTTTGCCTCTGAAAGAAATTGTGTTATTTCTTTATCGCTAATAATGAAATAGTGAAAAATAAGAAAGAACTTTGCCCCCACAACGAATTTTTATCACTCGTAGTCAAAAACGTAGTCAAACCTTTTGATTAATAGCTATAAACCATTGAAAACACTGGTATTATAGCCTTTTATGAGACGGTTGGTTCGACTCCCACCGTTTGAATACTTATTTTGCGGTATTGAATAAATATAAATTTCTATGTAACTACCTAAACTGAAATTAATATCAACCTGTATTTATCTGGGATATAAACAGGCAAAAACTCTGAACTGAAGAGTTTCTCAAACTTCGGTTTCTAAAAATAAGGCTCTGTTAAAGGAAAAGGTTGATTTATCGTTAATGAATATGGAATGGGTTTCCGTTCTGATGCCTATGCTAAATATAAATATTAGATTGTGAAGGTGTTCACTTAAACTGTTGTAGTGGGTAAGTTGAACAAGGATAATAATATAAAGAAGTAGATATTTATTTAATAACGACCCTTACATAGAATGAAGATCTAATCAAAGTTAATGAAGAACTAACCGCATAAAGAAAGTAAGCGACCTATGAAACGCCGACAGATGCAGGCGTTTCGCTGTTTTTTTATTAAAGTTCACTTGAAGGAGATTGAATAGTCTGATATGGTTAAATCAGACGTTCAGGAGACACGTTTCGAAAAGAGTCATTTCCCATTAGGGGTGGCTTTTTTTGTTGTGGAAATAGGACTAAAAGTTTTGAAAGATTTTTTCTGTATAAAATACGCAGCAGTCCGCCTGCTATATCTTTAAGCCTTCGTGGTATGACCTAATAACTTAAATGCAATTTGGTATTGAGGCAAAGGAAGAATCCATTGAACGTTGTTTTGGAATATGATGAAATAGGATATGGATATGAAACATTCAAATACGAAACTATATTATGTTATAAAACATTTTTTGATTCAATAGCTCAATGCTCATGGATTTTGAAATGCTTTTCAACCCTGCATGAGTCTGATGATTTACCAATGGGAAGAACAGATTTACTTCACTAAAATCCATTGCAAGGTACTAGTTGGTGTTAAATTGGTGTTAAAATCAATATAAAACGTTGATAAACAATATAAAATCAGCATAAAGAATGCAAATAATACATGATTATTAAAGGATACCTTACCTTTTCCACCACATTTGAGGAGTGGTGGTTTAAAACTTTCTAATGAATGTACGGCAAAGGCGGCTTACTTAAAAAGACTAATATAGCAACATCTACATGAGCACCCTTGCCAGGAATGGTAAGGGTGTTTTTTTGTCCAAAGATAAGAAAGGAAAAATACAGCATGAACTTTGAAAACCGGGATAAAACTTTTTATTGGCACTTATTTTGAATTCATGATATTATTATCTCGAATTAAAGAATTATTAATCGAGGGTATTTTCGCTGAAACTCGACAAGATTAGTGATAATACTATTAGGGTATCTTTTTATTTATAGTTCAAACGTGAGAAATAGTATGGAATCCCTTTTTATTAATTTTATCATTTGATTATTTTAAGAAATTATAGGGAAAAATAATGCTATTACCAGTATTCGAGTGAATAGACACGGTAGTAGGCAAGTAACACTATTAAGGTGGTGAAAGTAAATTGGGTTTTTGGAGTAAATTATTTGGAACAGAAGAACAAGAAAAACAAAAAGAGGAGGAAAAAACAATGACAAAATCAAATATAGGTATTATTTTAGGATCAACACGTGAAGGGCGCGTAAGTCCACAAGTAGGGGCTTGGGTAAAAGAGTTAGCAGATAAACGTGGGGATGCAAACTACACAATTATTGATATTGCAGAATACAAATTACCACTTTTAGGTGAAGCAGGCACAGATGCATCCGGTGCAGCAGCTTGGTCAGAAATTATCGCTAAACAAGACGGATTCGTATTCATCGTTCAAGAATATAATCATTCGATCACTGGAGCACTTAAAAATGCACTAGATTACTTACGAGATGAGTGGAATAACAAAGCAGCAGGTATCGTATCGTACGGTTCTGTAGGTGGAGCTCGTGCAACAGAACATTTACGTGGAATCTTAAGTGAATTACTTGTAGCGCATGTACGTGTGCATCCAGCGTTATCATTGTTTACAGATTTTGAAAATGGGACTGACTTCAAACCAGCTGCTGTACAAGCGGATTCAGTAAACCAAATGTTGGACCAAGTTATTCCTTGGACAACCGCATTAAATACAATACGTAAGTAGTTATTATTGTTGTAAATATATCGATAGATCATAAAATGTACATATTCGTTTGTGCATTTTATGATTTATATTAAGTAAGTTTTGTGCAAAACCTTATCAAATAGTTTGAAAGTTTTGCTCAGAACTTATACCAATCAAGTGCGTCCATTTTACAAAAAGAGGGGCTGAACATTTTGATTTCCATTGATCCAAAACAAAATAGTGAGCGTGATAATTACAAGCTTTTAATTGGTTCTATCATTCCTAGGCCAATCGCATTTGTTACAACACAATCTAAGGAGGAAATAGTTAATGGAGCACCATTTAGCTATTTCAATATTGTTTCTTCCAACCCCCCAATGGTGTCACTTGCTATCCAAAGACCAAATGGTAGAGTAAAAGATACTGCTCGCAATATTTATGATAACCAACAATTTGTTGTGCATATGGTCGATGGTGAGAATGTAGCGAAAATCAATGAAACGGCAGCTTCATTGCCTGCTTCAGAAAGTGAAATTGAATTAGCGAATCTAACTCTGGTAGCAAGCGATAATGTTACTGTACCTGGCATAATGGAAGCAAAGGTTCGAATGGAGTGCAGGCTAGTACAAGCAATATCTCTAGGTGGAGAAGAACCTAGTAGTGATTTATTCATAGGCGAAGTAGTTCAGTTTCATATAGATGAAGCAATATATGAAGATGGAAAGGTAGATCCCAAAAGTTTAAATGCTGTCAGTCGTCTAGCGGGAACTAGCTATGCAACAATTGGTAAAATCTTTTCTCTTGAAAGACCTAAATAGTGAGTTCCGTTTAGAACTGTTATAACACTCTTGCCGATAATGGTGAGGGTGTTTTTATATGAAGTTGCTCGACAACTAATTGAATTCTTAAATACTTTACAAAATTAGTAAAATGTTATTTAATTAATTAGGTTAACTAACTAGTTTGGTGGGGAATAAAGGGGGATACTAATATTAACTCGATGTTTGCTAAATTTAAAATTCTTCAACGACCTTATGCAAATGGTTTACAACAAGTGTTAAGCCCTTATCAAATGTCAGAAGCCCAGTGGGGATTAATCCGATACATTTCTGAAGCTGGTCCTGCATCAAATTCAGAAATTGCTCTATATTGGAGTGTTGAGAAGCCATCTGTCACAGCGCTTGCACAAAAACTTATTGAGCAAGATTTAATATATGTAGTTTATGGAACGGATAAACGAAAAAAAGTTATGCATTTAACGGAGAAAGGTATAGCTAAATATATGCAAATAAAAAGAGTAGTGTATGCTTTTCAAGCTTCGCTTTTAGAGGGTATCACTGAAGAAGAATGTGAGTTAGTGGAAAAAGTATTAGAAAAACTGCAACAAAATATTAGGAAGTAGTGGTAGTTTATGAACAAGGAAAAACTTTGGACAAAGGAATTTATAATCGTTTCAACTATAAATTTTTTAGCGACATTAATATTTTTTTTATTATTGGTAACAATCGCATCTTATGCAAAATCAGAATTTGAGGCATCGACTAGTACGGCAGGCTTAGTATCGAGTATCTTTATCATTGGTTCATTATTAGGAAGACTTGGTGCAGGACGTTTCATAGGAGTTAAGGGACCAACTAAAATATTATGGATAGGTCTAACCTTCTTTACTATTACATCAGTACTTTACTTTTTAGCGAACAGTATACCGCTTCTATTGGTTAACCGATTAGCACAAGGGATTGCCGTTGGGATTATTGGTACGGCAACTGGTACCATAGTGGCTCATATATTGCCAAGAGCCCGTAAAGGAGAAGGGATTGGCTATTTTAGTTTAAGCGCTATATTAGCAACTGCTATTGGTCCATTTATAGGGATCTTATTATTAAAAATGGACAATGGATTTTCCATCATGTTCACGATGAATCTAATACTATCTATTACTTGTATGGTATTCTTGGGTGCTGTAAAACTAAAATTAGCTCCCATTAAACAACCAGAAATAACAGAAGATAAAAACTCCATTTTATCTCAATTTATCGAACCAAAAGCGGTTCCAATTTCTTTTGTTGCATTAATTATTGGGTTTAGTTATTCTGGCGTTATGACATTTTTGTCTTTCTATGCGGAGTCCATTCATCTAGTTAGTGCAGCTAGTTATTTCTTTTTAGTGTATGCAATTGTAATTATCCTCTCTCGTCCATTTACAGGGAAACTAATGGATACTAAAGGTGCGAATATTATTGTTTACCCCTGCATAGTTCTATTTGCAATTGGTATGCTGATATTTAGCCAAGCTTCAACCGGATGGATGTTACTGCTCGCAGCAGCATTTATAGGGTTTGGTTATGGTAACTTTAATTCCGTTGCACAAACAATCGCAGTTAAAGTAACAGAGCCCCATCGTTTTGGTTTAGCTACTGCAACTTATTTTATCTTATTTGATATTGGGTTGGGTGTAGGACCTTATGTTTTAGGATTTATCGTGCCAAACACTGGATACCGTGCAATCTTTGTAGCAATGGTTGTAGTGATCGTTATTTGTATTCCACTCTACTATTTATTGCATGGAAGAAAAGATAAAGAATTAATGAAAATAGTTTAAGAATCCTTTGAAACAAGGAAAATTAGAAAACGCCTAACGTTCTATTCGTTAGGCGTTTCTCTATATTAAAAATATTTTTCGATTCTCTGAAGAATCTCATAGGTTTTGTTTATACTCTAGCTTCCCATTCCCACGAATTTCTTTCGTATACAAACTTTCAATTGGAAAAATAAATGTCCAAGGCGTACTAGTTTTTGGTTTAATAACTAACTGAGGAATAGTGAAGATGTGTTCTGCAACAACTTCTTCACTTTCGTGATAGGTAAATTTTTGTTTTTGAAAAGTCAGTACCGTATCTTTAAAGTTATGAATTAGAACGGTAATCAGTATCTCTCCTTTATAATTCATAGCCTCCCAAATAGGCACGAATCGAATATTCTGAACATCTGTTATATTGCTATTGTTGAAAATATCCCTAATTTGTTGTCTATCCTTGACGGCAATGGCCTTCTCCCATGAAGGTTCAAATTGTAAATTTTGCAACTTCAAAACTCCTCTCTTATTAATCTTCTTTAACCATAACAATAAACTTATTAGAATAATATCTATCATTTTATTAAGCTAAAATAGAATAATTTTTATTCGACAATTTAGCAACTTTGATTAACAATAAACCTTTAAGCCTACATAATAATTAGCTTTTTTGAGTATAAAGTACTTTCAATTTTATTCGAAGAGAAAAAAGGAAATTATAAACAATATACAGTTAATATACTGAGTTAAAGTGGTTTTAAATAAAAAAGATATAATTAAAAAGACCCACTTTTTATTGCGAGTATATAGAAGCCTACCTTCCCACTTTTTGCGACCGGGTATAATTGTTTATTTATTTAAAAGTACAAAAAAATGACTAAAAAAAACAAAAAAATATTATTCTGTTGTTCTTAGTGAGGACAAGGAATTAGAATGTTATTTTTAGAATGTTGGAAATGAAAAAGAGCTACTATTAACCTATTAAAAATATACCAAAAATAGTTGATTGTTATCATTTTTGAAAATTCAGTCTATTGTTGCCAGAATTCGACATTATTTAAGGTTTCATTACTTTATTGTTTTAGTTACACCAAGAGAAGTTTAGATTGTCACCATTGATTCTATTTACCAAAATTTATTGGGAAAGGAGGAGAAGGTGTTTTTTTGTGGACTTCTGGAACATTCATGGTAAAAGTATTCGTAAAAACAGGGAGGAATGAAGTTGAGGAAGAAGAAGAGTCAAACTAAAGTTCTTAGTGTTGTTGCAAGTGTACTTATGACGTTTTCTCTGGTGGCACCAAATGTAGTAAGTGCCGAAACAGCAAACAAACTTCACCAATCGTTCAGAGATTCGAGTTCTAATTCTATATCTGCTAAAGAGAAGCTAAATAGTCGGTTACTAGAAAGCTTTAAAAGCGATAAAGAAATTACTTTTTTAATTAAATTCAAGGAGAAGTCAGATTCTTTACAAGTCGCTGAAGAAGCAAAAGATAAAGCGGAAAAAGCTAATTTGTCTTCTCATAATACTAAACTAATCCAACGATCTGCGGTTGTATCAGAACTGAAGTCTACTTCACTAGAGTCTCAGCAATCTGTCACTGAGTTTCTAGAGCAAGAAGTTGCTAAAGGAAATGCCAAGGATGTTGAATCATACTATATAGTAAACGGCATGTCTGTTACAGCTACGCAGGAAGTTGCTGAAAAGTTGGCTACATTCCCAGAGGTAGAGAAAATATTGCCTAATGAAACCCGTCAATTATTTACTACAAAAACAGAGAATGCAGTCGTTCCAAAAGCGAAAACCTCCAATATTGAATGGAATGTGGAACGTGTTAAAGCTCCAGAAGTTTGGGAGATGGGCATTGATGGAGCTGGAACTGTTGTAGCAAGTATTGATACAGGTGTGCAATGGGACCATCCCGCATTGAAAGAAAAATACCGTGGCTACAATAAGGCAAGTGGTGCGGTAACTCATGACTATAACTGGTTTGATGCAACAGCAGGACAGGCTATACCATACGATGACCAAGGACATGGAACACATGTAACCGGGACAATGGTAGGTAGTGAACCTAATGGTGCGAACCAAGTTGGCGTAGCTCCAGGAGCAAAATATATTGCTGTTAAAGCATTTACTGCAAGTGGCGGGTCCGATACTGACTTACTTGAAGCAGCAGAGTGGATTTTAGCTCCAACAGATGCAGAAGGTAATACACGAGTAGATATGGCGCCAGATGTAGTGAATAACTCATGGGGCGGAGGAGCAGGACTTGATGAGTGGTACCGTGATGTCGTGATTAATTGGCGTGCAGCAGAGATCTTCCCGGAATTTTCTGCGGGTAACACAACTCTTACTAATCCTGGTGGAGCAGGTTCTGTAGCAGCACCTGCTAACTATCCTGAATCTTTTGCAACAGGAGCGACTGATATTAATAATGCAGTAGCGAATTTCTCGTTACGTGGACCTTCTCCTTATGCGGAGATTAAACCGGATGTCTCTGCACCTGGTGTAAATATTCGTTCATCTGTACCGGGAGGGGTTTATGAAGGTGGTTGGAATGGTACGTCGATGGCAGGTCCAGCAGTAGCTGGTGTAGCAGCATTGCTTAAACAAGTGGATGCTGATCTAACAGTAAATGAGATGGAAGAGATTCTACTAAATACAGCAAATCCATTAACGGACTCTGTATATACAGCAGTTCCTAATCATGGATATGGATATGGATTAGTAGATGCGTATGAAGCAGTAGGATCTATTATTTCAGGTCTTGGAACATTGAAGGGACAGGTTTCACAGGAAGGAGATGATACAGAGGGTCCAGTATTTGAACATACTGCTCCAGCTGAGACGTATGAGGGAATGGTTTTACCTCTTACAATTTCAGTTACGGATAATATTAGTGTGTCATCCGTTGACCTAAACTATAAAGACGCAGGCGGTGCATGGCAATCAATTGAAGCTGGTCGCACATCTGGAGACTATACGGAAGGTGAATACACAGTAGTAGTACCTGGAGAATTTATAACAGGGGAAACATTTACGTACAAATGGACAATAAATGATTTCGGTAACAATGAAGTAGTTAGTGAAGAATATGTGATTCAAGTGAACCCAGGAATATCAGTTGGTTATTCTGAAGATTTTGAAGCTACACCAATTGGATGGACTTCCTTTGGAGAGAATAACAGCTGGGAATGGGGAATTCCGACAGTAGGCCCTGAAGGCGCAGCTTCTGGGGAAAAAGTTTATGCTACTAATTTAGATGGAACATATGAGAGTTCTATGAATGCTACAATCGTTATGCCTCCAGTAGATTTACCAGAAGGAAACTCATACCTACAATTCAAGCAATGGCATGAGTTTGAAGAATCTTCTGCTGGAAGAGCATGGGATTATGGACATGTATTTATCTCAACTGATCAAGTTGAATGGACGCAGCTGTTAATGGTTCAAGGTACTTCTGATGGTTGGATCGACGCAGAGGTTGACTTGTCAGACTATGCAGGGCAACGTGTATACATTGGATTTAATGCTTTCTCAGATGGAAGTGTTGTAAAAAATGGTTGGTATTTAGATGATGTTGTTTTAGATGATATTTCTCAAACAGGAAAAGTATCAAAAGGGAATAATGGGAAAAATAGTAATAACGGAAATAAAGCTGGTAACAATGGTAATAACGGAAACAAAGTAAACAAAGATAACAATAAAGAAACAGATAAGAAGTCTTTGAAAGAAGCAATTGATCCTAAAACAATTAGACCTGTAATGCCTAAAGAAGCACCCCCAGTAGTAGATACAATTGTTAATCCAACGCTTCTACCACTAGGTGCTCAAGTAAGTGTTTTAGAATCTGGCCGCTCAGTTTATTCGAACCCAGCAGATGGGACGTATTCACTTGTGCATGGCGCAGGAACATTTACAGCTGTAGCAGAGGCTTATGGATACGAGTCTGAAGAAAAATCAGTAACGATTGAAGCAGACGGTACTTCAACTGCTAACTTTACGTTAACAGAAGTTGCAGAAAACATGGTAAGTGGTCTTATCACGGACCAATCAACGGGAGAGGGAATTGAAGGAGCAACAATTATCCTTGTAGAAGATGCAAATGTAACTCCTGTAACAACGGATGCATCTGGTAATTACTCACTAACTGCTTATGAGGGAGACTATACATTAAAAGTAATTGCTCGCGGCTATCATAGCCAAGAAGTTTCCATCACAATCGGCTCGGATGCAACTACACAAAATATTGCATTAGAACCTTTCTACACATATCCAGGTGGAGAAATTGGGTATGATGATGGAACCGCAGAAAATGCGCGTGCGTTCAATGCAGCAGGAAATGCTTGGGCTGTGAAGATGTCCCTTCCTGAAGGGAAAGAGAACGGCATTGTTACAGATGGGGTCTTCCGTTTCTGGGATACAGAATGGCCGAACCCAGGTGGAACGGAGTTTGCAGTAGAAGTTTGGGATGCAACTGGTGCAGATGGAACACCTGGTAAAAAACTAGCAGGTCCAATTGATGCAACAGCCCTTCGTAATGGTGAATGGACTGTAGTTGATCTCACAGAACATAATATCACGGTGGATGGCGATTTCTATATGGTGTATGTTCAAACTTTTGCGAATCCAAATACACCTGGTCTTGCAACAGATGAAAATGGAGTAAATGCAGAAAGAAGTTATCAAGGAGTATCCGGAGCATGGTCGCCTTCTCCAGCAGCAGAAGGTAATTATATGATTCGTGCCCGTGTTAGTTATGAAGTTGTTGGTCCAACGATAACTTCACCAGAAGTTGGTTTAGTAACAAATGAACCACAATTTACTGTAGAAGGAACTGCTTCTCCTACAGCTACAATTGAGTTAAAACAAAATGGAGAAGATGTTGGCTCAGTTGTTGTTGGCGAGGATGGTAAATTTTCTATAGAAACTGAATTGACAGAAGGAACAAATGAATTTATTGCCGTTTCTGTCTTGGAAGATCGAGTAACAGGTCAATCTGAGCCTGCCACTGTTATTCTGGACACAGTTAAACCAGAACTAACTATCGATAAACCGGTTGATGGAGAAAAAACAAATCGTGAAACTGTGACTGTTGAAGGTACCATTGCAGATGAGAACCTAGATTTCGTTCATGTAAATGGTCAAGCTGCCACGGTGACAAACGGTAAATACTCTAAGCGAATTCTACTCGATGTAGGAATCAATGAAATTGTAGTGGAGGCTAGTGATAAGGCGGGTAATAGTGAATCGAAAACAGTCACTGTTACAGCAGACTACAATGCCCCGGAAATTACTAATCTGAAGCCAGAAAATGATCTTTATTTGGCAACAGGAAGAAGCGTTAAAATTGAATTTGATAGCAAACCAGGATTAAAACCTTCGTTTGTTATTCATATGCCATTGACAAATGTAGGTCAAGTCACTAATGCAACTGAGCTTCCTATGATGGAACAGGGTGAGGGACATTACGTTGGTTATTGGACCGTGCCTGCTGATACTGTTGCGAATGGAGCAGTTATCGAGGTTAAAGTGGTAGATGAGTTTGCAAATGAAACACGACAAAAAGCTGCAGGTAAGCTATTTATCAATGTTCCAACACCGGCAGGACAGTCTGAAGAGCCTGAGACAGATGTCAAGGAAGAAATACCGGTTAAAAATTCAAAAGAATAAGTTTAACAAGGATGCCAAAGAGGACCATTCCTCTTTGGCATTTTTTGTTTTTAAAAGGGTACCTGTCTCGCCACGGATGGAAGTTTCCACTTTTTGAAGCATATGATGGCTTAAAAGGAGTGTAAACGTGAATGATTATGTAAATGTTCTTTTGAATTTTATACCATCTAATGCATCTATTCTGGAATTGTCGGGTCTTCCAAATAATCCGGCGGTGTTGTTGGCTGATATCGATAATGATCACATCAATGAATTAGTCGGAGCTTACATATTTAATAATCAAAATTACCTCGTAATCTTAAAAAATATCAATGATCAATGGTTACCTATAATACATATAAAAGGGAGTGGTTATGGAATATCAAGTTTAATGGCAGCACCGATTACAGCTAATTGGGTAAATACACTTATTGTAGGATGGCAAATAGGGAGTGAATGGTCAAAATTAGACCTATTGAAATGGGAGGATGGCGGTATTGTACGATTGCCTACTACCAATATAGCTTATAGTAAACTAGAAGTTGAAGATATGCCTAGTATATACGGTCCGGATGGGCAATATGAACTTGCAATATGGGTTCATGATACAGGAGAAGCCTATAAAGTAGATGTATACCGTTTCGAAGAAAATAAGCTAGTTTTAGCTAAAGATGTATATCCGTATTATTTTAAGAGAGTCGAAGAGTATTATAAAAACTTATTGCAAACCAATGATTTTTCCTATTACTGGTATTATTTAGCGGATGCTCAAAAGAAAGCGGGGGATTGGGAACAGTCTTTGATTTCTATTGATAAAGCTCTGACCTTCAGTGAACCGTATCCTTCACTAGATTTTTTGTTAAATTGGAGGAAGCAAGTGCTGGATAAAGTGCAAAAAAGTGGACATAACAATGACGAAATTATTGTTTATTCCCGAGGGGATTTGACAGGGAACGGATTTTTGGACACGGTATACCTCACTGGAGAGAAAACGGAAGAAAGTCCCTTTTGGCAGAACATCACTTTGAATGTTTTATATCAACATGAAAATACGTTTGAGCGAATTTATCTAAATCAAAATGTTGGGTATAATCCCACTATCTTTCTGGGTGATTTTACTGGTGATCAAGTTGATGACATCTTAGTTGTTATTGACACTGGGGGGAGCGGAGGGACAATTTATGCATTTGTCTTTTCTTTTACTCACGGCAATATGCAACAAGTATTTGACGCAGAAGATTTTAATGCAGCCACTAAATATGAAGTGTGTTATGAAAACTACTACCAAGTTAAAGTAGTTAGTTACTATCCAAACAAGCAATACTTATTAGATTTAACTTTTAAAGGGAAAGAGTATTTATCAGAAATATATGATGAACATGGAATTCTAAAAGAGCAGATAGAGGGGTGGGTTGACCCTGTTAGTGGATTGTATCCTATTGACTTTGCTAGGGACGGTACGTATGAACTAATGGCTTATCAAGAAATTGCCGGTAGATACCATGCTGATGCGATTGGATATATTCAAGCAGTATTGAAATGGAATGGACAAAAATTTACAGTTGAAAGGCAGAATGTCGCGATCTTTGGAGAAGATATTTCTTGAATCATCCAATAGAATTACTATACTTTTATTCTTCAAATGCATAGAAAACACCCTTCGCGTCAAAGTTACGCGAAGGGTGTATTTAATTATGTCTCAAATATTTTAGAGCGAATGATGAAAGACATATCTTTCGAACTTTCAAGTGAAAAGGAATTTCCCATACCATTTTGCACATCTATGACAATTTGCATATGGTTAGTGGAAAGTTATTTGTATTATCTGAAAACCATCGCTTTTTATGTCACGTCGTGATATAGTCATAACGTGACATAGTGGAGGTATGAAATTGGAGAAATTATTTAAGAAATATATACCAATGACCGAAACCGCCTTTTATATATTGCTTTCATTAACTGAACCATCACACGGTTACGGAATTA
>Ga0209013_10000610_pt1 | contig 32345 bp, 23 predicted proteins | sample Cruoilmetagenom2_FD_187291 | JGI IMG/M metagenome (GOLD analysis project Ga0209013, IMG submission 187291) | Oil polluted marine microbial communities from Coal Oil Point, Santa Barbara, California, USA - Sample 2 (SPAdes) (version 2) | ecosystem: Environmental > Aquatic > Marine > Oil seeps ...
ATATGGCTTGTCATATTTTACACCCTGTTTTTGTTGGTTTGGAATTAGGTTATCCAACTTCAGCTCAAGGAAGTTCGACCTTACTGCTTGCTGATTCAGCACCAACTGCTCAAAAAGTATCCCTTAATTTCCCGAAAAGAAAGTCCAGTTCTAAATTGAAATTACCTGCAGTAGAGGTGGTTTGGTATGATGGAGGTTTACAGCCGGATAGACCGGAAGGTTGGCCAGATGGGAAAGACATGAATCATGCAGGAGGAGGAGTAATTTTCCATGGCACAAAAGATAAATTAATTTGTGGATGTTATGGTATGGATCCTTGGTTATTATCAGGAAGAGTACCAGATGCTCCTAAATTTAGACGACGCATAGAGACAGATCACGAACAGGATTGGATCAGAGCTGCGAAAGAAAATCCAGCGAATCGGGTGGAAGCGTCATCTCATTTTGGCGATGCCGGACCGTTTAATGAAATGGTGGTTATGGGTGTATTAGCTGTTCGACTTCAAAATTTAAACAAAAGATTGGAATGGGATGGTGCGAATATGAAATTTACCAATATCAATGATAATGAAGTGCTTAAGATCATTACCAAAGATAATTTTGAAATTCATGATGGTCATCCAACCTTTAAAAAGGAATATACGGATCCTATGAATGCAAATAAATTCGCTCAGGAATTGATCAAACATGAATACAGAGATGGTTGGTCTTTACCGGATATGCCTAAATAAACCTATTAACTTTATTTATTAACATAAATATTAAAATGATCCATGATTTAGATTAGTGTTAAAAAAATCTAGATCATGGATTTAATAAATCTAAAAAATTTAAACACATGACAACAAGAATTTTAATTGTAATCTTTGGTTTGGCCGTACTTCCATTTATGACTGGTTGTAATTCAAATGCAAAAAAATCTGCAGATACAGAAACTAAAGAGGTAAAGGAAGAAACTAAAGCTGATAAAGACGATGGATGGATAACACTATTTGATGGTAAAACATCAGATGGTTGGAGAGGATTCAAAATGGATCATTTTCCAAGTGGCTGGCAAATTGTTGACGGCTCATTACAATGTTTAGGATCTGGTAGGGGAGAAGCCGGTAGTAAAGAAGGTGGTGATATAATTTATGATAAAGAGTTTCAAAACTTTACTCTAAGCTTGGAATGGAAGATCTCTGAAGGAGGTAATTCAGGTATTTTTTATTTAGGTCAAGAGGGTGATTTTGAAACTATTTGGCGAACAGCTCCTGAGATGCAGGTTTTGGATAATGATAAACATCCTGACGCCAAATTAGGTAAAGATGGAAACAGACAAGCTGGTTCTCTATATGATCTGATTCCTGCGAAACCACAAAATGCAAAACCAGTTGGTGAATGGAATAAAGTTGAAATAACTGTTTATAAAGGAACTGTAGTTCATATGATGAATGGAGAAAAAGTAGTGGAATATCATTTATGGACACCTGAATGGAATGAATTGGTGGCTGGAAGTAAGTTCCCTGGTTTAAACCCAACTTGGGCTGATGTTGCTTCAAAAGGTTATATTGGTCTACAGGATCATGGTGATGATGTTTGGTACAGAAATATTAAAATCAAAGAGTTATAGTGAAGAGAAATCTTTTTCCATTTGCTCTTATTTTTCTTCTGGGATATTGTGAACTTCAATCACAGGAAATTTCGAAATCGAAAAAGGAACCCACAAAACCAGAGGAAACAGAGATTTGGGAACCAAGAGTACCGGTTGTTATTCCGGCACTAAATAATAAAGCTCCATCAGATGCATTAGTGCTTTTTGATGGAGCTAATTTTGACCAATGGGTTAGCTCAAACGATTCGACAACAGTAAAATGGACGGTAAACAGTGATGGGAGCATGACTGTTAAGAATAGAACAGGATCGATCCAAACAAAGAAGAATTTCGGAAGTATACAGTTGCATATTGAATGGAGATCACCATCAGAAGTATCGGGAGAAAACCAATCTCGAGGAAATAGTGGTGTGTATCTTCAAAAAAGATATGAAATACAAGTATTAGACAATAACAATAATGACACTTATGTCAATGGACAGGTTGGGTCTATATACAAGCAATCAACACCATTAGCAATGGCTTCCTCGCGTACAGGAGAATGGAATACATACGATGTAATTTTTCACACTCCAGAATTTGATATTCATGGCAACAGGACAAAATCAGGAACTGTTACGGTATTACATAATGGTATTTTAATCCAGGATCACTATATATTAAAAGGGACTACAGAATATATTGGATGGCCAAAAAATAAGGCCCATGGCAAGGCACCAATTATGTTACAAGATCACGGGGATAATAGTAGAGTGAGCTATCGAAATATCTGGGTGAGGGAGATCGACTAATTATTTCTCCTGTGGATATACTAAGCCAACCTGCTCCCTCGTTTTATCCAAAATAGTAATCAAATCCAAACTATTTTGGTGAGACCAAAGCTCACTTTCAATTTTATTGGCTCGTATGCACTTATGACATTCTACAATTTCATAGCTGAAGCCCTTTCCTATGGTTGGTAGCTTAAAAACAACTTCTTCATTATTTTTAATGAGTGTATATTCTTTTGCATCATGCCAGGAATCTGGTATGATAATTTGACCCTCCGTACCATTAATACGAGCAGTATTAACGGAATTTGAAGTAAAACCGGAATATAAAATGGCCTGAGCCTGATCATAATTAAAAATCATAGAGGTCTGCATATCGCAATTAGAGATCTTATGGAAAATTGATCTTGCAATTACCTCTTTTGGAACTCCCAATATTAAATAGGTTAAAAAAGCCGGATAAATACCAATATCCAAAATTGCTCCTCCACCCAAATCTAAATTTAATACTCTACTGTCAATAGGTTTATCCGATAAAAAAGAAAATTCTGCGTTAATGTATTTTATTTTCCCAATTTCGCCATGGTCGATACTCTTTTTTATGGCAATAATAGTCGGATTGAAACGAGACCATAAAGCCTCCATAAAAAAACGATTGGTTCTTGTAGAGGTTGCAATAATGGCATTGGTTTCTTTGGCATTCAGGGCCAGAGGTTTTTCACATAAAACATGCTTTCCATTATTCATTGCCTGTATGCTCAATGCCGCATGAGAAACATGAGGAGTCGCTATATAAACAATATCAACATCTTTATCTAAGAACAATTCGGTATAACTTCCATAAGCCTTTTTCGAATTGTGCATTTTAGCAAAATCTTTAGCTTTTCCAAGACTTCTGGATGCAACTGCAGTTATTGAGGAATCTTCTATAAGTGCCAGATCATCGCAAAATTTATTAGCGATGTTGCCACAGCCAATTATTCCCCATTTAATTTTTTTTGATGAACTCATAATATTTAATCTAAACAATTGAATTGTGAAAATACCATTTTATTGACAAATAAACTTATGCTTTTCAATTATACTCTATCTATTCAATATAGATCTTTTATAGGAAATAATTATAGACTTATTTTATAGAAAATATTATTGTTATTTGAGATTATATTAGACTATTTAATCAAATTCAATCCTCAGTCAATTGGACCTATGACATTACTAAAAGATCTTTTCGTTTATCATATGGCGGTCTGACTACCCAACTGCTCATCTCTTTTTTGTTGAAAATTATCCACCAAGAAAAAAATATTGTTGTTGAAAATTGTAATATAAGTGGGGTCCATACCGGTAAAGACTGGCTTAGGTCAACCAACATTCCATCACCGGGAAATATTCCAAAGCCAATAAGTGCGGGAAGTCGGTACCAATAGTATATGGAAACTGCGGCTGATGCAAATAAATTGATTAACAAAATTTCATGCTTTGTAGAAATTAATTTCTTCAACGTAAGAAATAACACTAAGGTTGTTGTCATTGCAACAAGAGGAATTGTATAGGTAGAAATTAAATGATACCAGCCTTCATTATTATAATAATCCTGTACATGGAACCATCCCCAAATATATCCCGGAAATCCTCCAACTATTAAAGTTCCTCCAATTTTTTGGTTTTTCTTCTTTTTATTAATAGGATTGATAGCTTTAGTTGAATCCGGGCATTTACTAACACAACTGACACAAGATTTACAATGTGCATTAGGTAATTCAAATAAGCTTTTTCTACCATATAACTTTTCTACGGGATGTACTGGACATAAACCTGAACACCAGGCACTTTTCCAATCATATCGAAAACTTAAATATATTGCAATTAATGCCATGAGGCCTATTACTAGTGCTGTTGCTGGTCCATTTGTATCGAAAATCGTATGTCTTAACGGAACAATAAGTAATAGTAAAATCACCGAAATTAACTGGAACTTCCCTTGTTGCTTTACTTTTAGCTTTTTATTTTTTGCAAAACCTAAATGCCGAGAAATAAGAGCTGTAGAAGCTAATGGGCAAACATTCCTCCATAAGCCGGCAGAAACCACGAATAATGCGGGAGCTACAGGGATAAGAACGTTCCAAAAAGCGTGAATTCCAATTTTGGGAATAAAAATTAATGAGAAGAAAATGCTTAACCCAATAATACCTATTAAAATTTGTGCTATTCTCCAATAGGTTAATGGGGTGGTTGCTATTATAGATTTATCGTATATTTTCATAAAAAAAGAGCTAATATTTTAATATCTTTTGATCTTTCTAAACTTTTTAATTGATTCTAAAACATAGAATGATCAGCAGGGAACACATGTTCTTATATTTTGCAATAGGTCACATCTCTTCATAAGGTCACATCTCTTCATAAAAAAAAGCTAACTTTAAATGCCAGCTTTTTTTTTCTAACTTATTATCTCTATTGAGAATATATGCTAATGTATTTCATTTATTAGTATAACAGGATTAACGATAGTTTAAAAAGATTAATAAAAGATTAAAAAGATTAATAAAAGATTAAATTTAGTAAAATGAAGTAAAAAATTCATCGTATAAATTAATTCTACAGATATTTGCCTAATGAGGGGTAAAAAAGTTTATATAGTAATATTTATAATTTCTATCATAGGGATTTCCATTGTACAGTATCAATATTTACGCATTGGGTTAAATCTTGCCAAGGTACAATTCAATCAAAAAATTGGTCTTGCTGTTAATGAAATTAAAGTGGGACTCCGGTCGGAAAATGAATTGACGTTTCTAATTGGTAAAGCCATCACTAATGATGATAAGTATTTCAAACTGAGCATAGATAGTGTTCAGGACGCATCGAGATATTTTATGAATGATTTTTTAATAGATAAATTGCTTCAGCAGGGAATTAAAACGGATTTTACCTATACCCTCAATGACAGAGATTCTATAGAATATTTAATTTCACCAACTTCTTATAATAAAGATGAAGTTCTTTTAAAATATCCTATTCCACTTGATGGTTATTTGATTGGCTTGATCAATAAAAATCTAGTTTTAGAATTGCAATTTAAAAATTTGAATAAATATTTTTTGTTTCAATTAAATGGGTTGACCATACCTGGCATACTTTTTATTATAGCAATAGTGTTTGTAATAATCTGGGTTTTTAGATCTTTTTATTGGCAAAATAAAATAATCACCATTACTAATGAATTTATTAATAACCTTACACACGAATTAAAGACCCCGGTTTTTTCAATTGGAATTGCATCAAAAATATTACTGGAAAAATCTACTGATGAAAATAAGAAATTGGTAAATTTAATTAGAATTCAAGTTGATAAGCTAAAAAATCAAATTGAAAAAGTATTGGATTTGGCTAGTTTAGAAGATAAAAAAACCTTTATTGAAAAGGGCGTTACCGATTTTAAACCCATAATTTTAAATTTGAGTAAGGATTTTGAAAAATTAGCAGCGTTAGAGGATATTGTTTTCTCGAGTGAGTTTAAAAAGGATAATTATATACTCAATTGTGATCCTTATCTATTAGAAAGTGCAATAAATTGTTTGTTAGAAAATGCAAAAAAATATACTAAGGAAAATATAAAAATTATACTTTTGGCTTTTAAAGATGAGAATAACTTATTTATTAGCGTAAAGGACAACGGTATTGGGATTTCTGACGAAAATAAAAAGAAAATATTTGACAAATATTATAGAGTTTCCGCAGGAGATGTTCATGATGTTAAAGGCTATGGTTTAGGTTTGAATTATGTCAAAAGAATCATAAAACTCCATAAAGGCAAGATAATAGTAAATAGTACTCTTGGAAAAGGGTCGGAATTTATTATACGCCTACCATTATATAAGTATGATAAATAGCAAAAAAATATTACTTGTTGAAGATGATGAATCTTTGGGCTATTTACTTTCCGAATATCTTATGATGAAAAAATTTGAAGTGGTTTGGAGAAAAAATGGAACTTCTGCATGGGATATATTACAGCACGATTATTTTGATCTTATTATATTAGATGTAATGATGCCTGATATGGATGGGTTCACCTTAGCAAATAAAATTAAACAGCAGTTTACAACAACTCCTTTTATTTTTCTAACCGCACGTTCCTTAAAAATTGACGTGTTGAAAGGTTTTGCTCTGGGCGCTGTTGATTATTTAAAAAAGCCTATTGATGAGGAAGAATTGGTTGTAAGATTAAACACACTTTTAAGAACCTTATCCGTAAATAATTCTTCAGCTATCGATAATAAAAAAGAAATAATTCTCGGCGATTATATTTATAGGAAAGATAATTCACAGTTAATATATAAAGATGGATGGATACAACAATTAACATTTCGTGAAAATAAGTTATTGCATCTTTTGGTATTAAAACAAAATGAATTGTGTTCTCATAAAGAGATTTTAAATAGTATTTGGGGTAAGAATGATTTTTTCAGTAAAAAAAGTTTAAATGTTTTTATAACACATTTGAGAAAATACTTAGAAAAGGATACCTCAATTAGAATTGAAAATATTCACAATCAAGGATTTATTTTAAAAATTAAATAAAATTGTTTTTACCAAATGGCATTGTCAGTTATTTTTTTCTAAAATTAGTGCGATGAATTATTTAATCGGTAAATAGATTTCGGCAATCCAATCTAATTCATTTCCCCCTATAAATGGATTATTATGAAAAATTTCCAGTGGCTTTCTATCCACTTCAATATTATGACGATTAGCGTATTCATGCAGTGCAAACCAAGCCTTGTCTGATCCAATATAATTTCCGTTATAAATTGCTTTTAGTGCTTTTCTTGATTTAGTTCTTCCAAATTTTATTAAACTGTCCATGGGAAGTGAATCCTTATATTTTATTTGGAAACCAAATTTGTAATTTAAAGTGCTTTCTTCAAGATTCCAATCATCTACAATAATAATGGGCAAGCCCTCAATTTCAACATTATTATTTTTTAAGAATTCTAAAATAGTAGAATTATTTTTCATCATTAGTGATGCTTTATCCCTCATTTTAATATTGTTTAGATCAACATATGCAAAGTCAAACTGAGGGATCGAATCGATATTTATACTATGAACTCTAAATTTTTCTTTTAAAGTAAATTCGATTCCTTTTTTGTATGCTCTAATTAATTCGAGACTAGTTTTTTTAAAATGTGTATTAAAAAATGGAGCGGTAAGCCTGTTATAAACTCCCTTATTCTTTTCACTAATTCCTACTCTAATTTGGGTAATACTATCATTAATTGACTCAAAACTCCATTGCATCATTAGATCAAGGTTCTCTTTTTTTAGGTTCTGATTTAAGAATTCATAGGGTATTCTATCGATAATATTATAAGTAAATTCACCTTTATTATAGTTCAATAAATTCCATTCTTCAGAAGAAGCAAATAAAGTGCCTGGAGAGGTTTTTGCCTTGAAACGTATAATATAATCTTCCGATTTAATAAATAGATACCAGCTAAGCCCTAATAATAAAAAAAATAAAACTATATAAATCGATTTTTTATTCATTAACCATTATTTTGTCATTTGCAAATTCTCGGCCACATAATTCCCAATATTTTTTCCCTGAACTAAACCATTATCAATTGCAGCTCGATAATGAATACCACCGTACAAACGACTTATGGCAGCTTCGGATGATGCATCATAAAATGATTCAAAACTACGAACAGGCAAACCATAAACAAGTTCGGTATCATCATCAAAAGAAAAATTGTCACCAAAAATTTGAGTCAGTACAACCGAAGCTGCACCGGAAACTACAGAATGACCACTGGTATATTCGGGAAAGGGGGGTGTTTGTAGAACGGGAAACCAATTTTCGTTCAATAAATTATTTATTAAAGTTTCAGGACGAATTAAATTACTAGCGTATTTTTCATCCCAACAACTTATAAAACCATCCGAAAGAGCGATCGAAGTTTTGGTATAAGCATATACAGTTTTGGCAAAATCAGCATTATCCTTTCTACTTGCAATTTTACATATGCCTATCCAATGCCCTCCAGGAGTTATTTTTTTTGTTGCGAACATAAGATGTCCCTTTGTTGTTGAAACATAAGGATTACAATCCCAAAATTTAGCTATTTCTACATGTTCGGGATTTCTGTTTTCCGCTAATACACCACCACCTAATTCATAAACTTCCATCAGCTCTTCGTGAAACTTACTATCCTTATTCATGTCATATTTAGGATGTGGAATTGGTTTAAATTGCTCTGCCGAGTCAATTACAAAAGTTCTTATCTTGCTCCAGTGTGGTTCAATGCCATCCATATATGATGGGGGCGTGGGTTGCCAACGAGTTACATTTTCCGCAATCACGGTGAATTTCGGCATTGTTCTGGTTTCCTTATAATTATCCGTATCCATCCAATTTTTTATATGGGCTGCAACTAAAAGACCATATTCCTTAGACGCCTTAAATTCGTTCTTATTGATCTGTTCCCAAGAAGTATATAAGCTGTCTCTATAAGTAATAATTTTGTCTTCTGAAAAAATGAGATCTTTACCTATTTCAAGATAGGCAACTATAGCGGCAACTTTTATATTCACCTTATCTGAAGTTGGGCTTGGTACTGGTGATAAATCTTTTACCTGACCATTTAGAGTGTTGTAAGTTTCATTATTATTTGCAATCACTTCAAAGGCGGCAATATTAGAATAGGCATAGATTCGACTTGCAACTGGTGGCGAAAAAATATCGTGCACAATTACGGAAGTTAATTTATCCACGGCATAGTGATAATCTTCAGAGCTAAGTTCTATTGGTTTTAATTCTTTATTACAGGAAAAGAAGAGAAGTCCAATGGCGAGAGTTAAGATTATTTTTTTCATATTTCTTTATTTATTTTATACAATTCTGATTTACCGTTATTGACAGTCACTAATATATATTTTTCATCACCGATAGTAATGAGATCCAGGCCTTTTACCATTTTTTTCGTTAGATTAATACCAAGTGTGTTGGCAGAAATTATTTTACCGTTTTTAGCAATCATGTTCCCGGCATTCGCATCGAATCGGCCGTGAAACGGAATGACTCCAAAGAAATTTCCCGCTGTTAAAATTTCATCTTCACCATCATTATTAAAATCATATTTTAATAATTCAGATATTGGAGCTAATTGCAATTCATCTCCAAATTTATGGAATTGAAATTTTCCATTTACGTTTTCCAGATAACCGGATGCAAGTTCATCTACCGTTAGCAGGATTGAACTATCAAGCAGTTCTTGGCTAAAAATTCCTTCCAAATCTTGGACAGAGAAAGCTTTATATGTCGTAAACTTTTTTCGCAGTAAAGTATTCATTTGTTTGGATAAATCATCTAATCCAAGAATCGGATAATAAACACCATTTTTAGCTGTTGCCAATATTGTTTCTGTTGTTTTGTTTCCATCAAAATCTCCGTAATACATCCTTAGCGGATATTCTGAGGAGGCAGTAAATTTGCTGTTCAGGCCCCAGTTGCCCAAAATATAATCATTATCTCCATCATTATCAATGTCATAGGATTCAATACTCTGCCACAGCCCATTGTTTTTATTTTCCATCATGAGATTGTTCACCTTAACCAAGGAATTATTCTCATTTTTGAAAAAGGTTGGTGCCATCCATTCACCAATAACGATCAGGTCGGTTTTATTATCATTGTTAAAATCTGTCCAAATGGCGTCGGTAACCATTCCAACTTTCTGTAATTCTCTATTTTCAACAATACTAAAGGTTCCGTTATTATTTTCTAAAAAAAAAGAGTTTGGAATCTTACCAAAATCGTAGGATACATACCCACCACCAATAAACAAATCCAAATCCCCATCATTGTCATAATCTGCGCTTTTTACAACGGAACCATTTTCGAAATATTCAGGAAAATCTGTTAATTTCTCAGTAATTCCATTAGCTGAGTTAAGATAAATTTTATCTAAAAGAGGAGGTGATTTCTTGTAATATTCGCCACCCGCAGAAACAACGGCAATATCATTGTACCCATCGTTATTAAAATCATTGATAATGGCACTGATATCCTCCGAAATAGAATCTTTCGTTAAAGGAGTAATTTCCTGTGGGTCAAATTTAGCTTCCCCTTGAAAATAAACGGTTGAACGTTGGTATTTAGAGCTACCAAAAAAGATATCATCCTTACCGTCACCATTGAGATCACCAACGACAACTCCAGGTCCCTTGTCTGAAATTTTATATGGAATTAATACTTGACGGTTAAAATCACTGAATGGATTTTCAATATGTTCATAATCAATTCCAAATTGATCACTGTTAACCTTGGTAAACCATTTTTTAGTATTGGGAAACAATAACTTATAATCTAATGGATCATCATTTTCTTTAGGTGAAATTACCAAAGTTTGATTAGTCTTGACATCCTTTAGGACTTGTGATCTATTATTTGTCCAAATAACACGAACAGAATCCACTTGTTCAGAATTTCCAAAACCGAAATGAACAATCGGTTCAGACGCCGATTGAAACCCTCGGGAAGTAAAAAGTTCTTTGAATTGAGCAATTCCATTATGGTAAGCTATAACCTTAGTGCCAATGCCAAAACTATTTTTATCAGAGGTTTTGAACTTGATCTTTAAATAATTTGATTTTTCATTAGTCTGGTTTTGATAAAAAGTTGGAGTTGTGTTTAAATTGTTAGTAACAATATCCAAATCCCCGTCATTATCAAAATCGGCATAAGCACTTCCATTAGAAATTATGGTATCTTTTTCCAGCCAGGTATTCGATTTATTTTCAAATTTAATCCCTTTTTTTCCTTTAAAAACAATATTTTGAACTGCTCCGGAAGGCATCAGTTTTAAAGCTTCATTATCCACTAACTTGGTTTGATCCATCTTTTTTTGAATCTGTTCATTAGAGATATATTTAACAAAATCCAAGCCGTTTGGTCTCTTAGGAATGCCATTAAAAACAAATAGATCTTGCTCACCATCCTGGTCATAATCTCCAAAAAGAGCTGACCAACTCCAATCAGTAGCACCAACGCCGCTAAATAGAGCCGTTTCCATAAAATAACTCCCTTTATTGATCTGTAGCATGTTTCGGGTAAACTGGTAGTGATATTTTAATTGATTTATTCTTAGCTCCAATACGTCAATTGATTCATCACCATCGGAGGATTTCAATATTTTTTCATCCTCAGGCAACATATCCAGGCTTAGTATATCCGGGAATCCATCATGATTTATGTCGGCAATATCACTTCCCATTGAAAAACGACTTGTATGACCAAAATAGTCCTTTAGACTTTCTGTAAACGTACCATCTCCATTGTTGAGATAGAAATAATCATCTTCATGAAAATCATTACATACATAAATATCTGTAAAACCATCATTGTTAAAATCGGAAGTCGCAATACCTAATCCATAGCTGTTAGCTCCTCCAAATATATTTGCTTCATCACTTACATCGATAAATTTACCGTTGTCATTTCGCAATAACTTATCACCACTTTCATAAACTCTTTTGTTTCTAATGTTCGCCGGTCCGAATGAATTTATAGTGTGTACGGCGTGATTTAATAAATACATATCCAGATCTCCATCATTGTCATAATCAAAAAAAGAAGAACTAGAAGAGTAGGTGTCAAAATCTAATCCATATGCAGCTGCTTGCTCTGTAAATGTTCCATCTTGGTTATTTATAAAAAGTTCATTGTAACCATCAAAACCGTTAATACCGATAACCGCGCAAACATAGATATCCAAAAAACCGTCACCGTTAATATCAACAAAGGTAGTTCCTGTATTCCAATCGGAGTTACCACCAACTTTTGCCTCTAGAGTAATGTCTTCAAATTCAAAATTACCTTTATTGAGGTATAATTTGTTTTCAGATAAATTGGAAGTAAAATATATATCAGGCAGGCCATCATTATTTATGTCACCGGTAGTAACTCCGCCACCATTATAGAAGTACAAATAATCTAGTATATTCAATTCCTTCGTATCCTTAATTTCATTTATAAAATGAACATTAGTGTTTTTTGATGGAATTTTTTTAAACAACAATTCTTTATTTTGTCGGTTACAGCCAACAAAAACAAAAAACACCAAAAAAATTATGACAACTTTATTCATTTAGCTCAAATAATTTTGGTTCATCATCATTTAATCCCACGAGAATGTATTTGCGGTTTTTAGAATCTTTAATCCATTCCATTCCACGGACCTGACCTCTTACAAAAAAACCAGACCTATTATGAGGCAGCCATGTAAAATCATGATTTTCATTTCCTAATAAAACATCTCCATAGCTAGCATCATCTCTGGTAAACTGAGGTTTATAATTAAAATTATTTCCTCCCATAATGAGGTCTATATGACCATCATTATTAATGTCGTCAGCCAATATTTTATTCATAGATGTTAACTGAACACGTTGGGGGAGATTCTTTATTTCGAATTTTCCGTTTCCATTATTAATAGCGATAACACTTTCAAATGTCATGGCTTTTTTAACGATCGAATTATCAATAATTTCTTCTGAGAATAATTCATTGATCGATTTTGTTGCGTAATCTTCAAATTTTAAGATCTCCTTTTTTAGTGAGCTTAATTGACCTGACAGCTCTCTTCTTAAAGGAATTGGCATGTCTCTACCCTCTATGTTCCGTGTTAAAATTTGTTCAATGGTTCCGTTGTTGTCGAAATCATTAATAAAAATTTTGGCAGGATATTCCTTACTGGTCTTATAAAATGAATTTGTCCCCTTGTTTCCGATAATCAAATCGAAATCACCATCCTGGTCAATATCTTCAACAGTCACAGTATTCCATAAACCACTCCATTCCTCTAAATTACTTTTGTATTTACGTAACCTTCTACCGGTATTCTCAAAAATTGCCGGACTCATCCACTCTCCTACGAGGATCAGATCTTCTTTTCCATCCCCTGTAATATCCTTCCACGTAGCATCGGTTATTAACCCAATCTTTTTGACATCAAAAGCTTTAGATTCTGTGATATCCTTAAAATTACCCTTCCCATCATTTTCCAGTAAAAAATTCTCCGGATCTATTCCATACGTACCAGGTACAGATCTACTGCCTACGAAAAGGTCTATATCACCATCTTGATCAAAATCTGAAGCTGTTACAACGGATGTGTTATAGTAGAAGGGTGGTATTGCATTCATCTTTTTGTCATAATTTCCTTTGCCATCATTTATATATAATCGATCCTGTAGTAATATCGAATTGCCGCGTTCTTCATTTCCTCCGGAACCAATATATAGATCAAGGTCACCATCGTTGTCTGCATCAAAGAGGATTGAAGCAGTGTCCTCATAATCAATATCCACCTCCTTAAAATTATTTTTAATATTGAATTGACCATTGGATTTTTGAATATAGGCTTGAGGCGATTTGCCTTTGGCTCCTCCAATAAAAATATCATCAAGTTTATCATTATTAATATCTCCTACAGATATGGTTGGGCCTTCTTTAGACAGCATAAAGGAAATCAATCCTTCATAATCGAAATCCACATAATTATTTTCTTCATGTGTTACAAAGTTCTGATCTTTAAGAGTGAATAAGGTCTTTTTTACTTCAGTCTTTAAAATTTTATTTTTGATCTTTTCATCATTAAAATCAAAAGTTATAGTATTGTTTGGACTTGGATTGTAAATAGTTAGCAATTCTTTATTCGGCCAGATTACTTTAATTGAATCTATAGTATTAGATGATCCTAGGCCGAAAACCATGCTATAATCAATGGAAGACTGAAAACCCCGAGAAGGAATCAATTCTTGTCTCAATATTTGATCTTTTATATAAACTTGTACAAGGCTACCAATAGCATAGGTGTTCTTTTCAGATCCTATCAGTTTTACTTTTAAATAGTTATTGTTTAATTGATTGTCGGATTCATTCCTAAAAACAAAGGTTTTTTGATTCACATTATTTACAATTAGGTCTAAATCGCCATCATTATCCAGATCGCCATATGCTGCACCGTTAGAAAAACTAGGTTCGCTTAATCCCCAATCTTCGATCTCATTTGTAAAGGTTAAATTATGGTTGTTTTTAAAGGCAAAATTTGGTATTGGATTACTAGGCATCTTATCAATCACTGATTCGATATCTTCTTTTTTCTTGGAAAGGGTCATTTTTTGAATGATCTCATTGGCAAAGAAATCCATAAAATCCTGATTAGTTAAATCGTGGTAAATCCCATTGCTAACATAAATATCTTTATAGCCATCATTATCCATATCAAATATTAAGGCACCCCAACTCCAATCTGTCTCTGCAACTCCACTATGAAATGCAATTTCAGAAAAGGTGCTATTTCCGTTGTTAAGTTGCAAGGTGTTTTGCATATACTGGTGGTGAAAATCACGATCTAGTTTAAGTTTGTACAGATCATAACGTTCAAAATCGCTGGTCATTTTTAGTCTCTTATCATCACGGGGAAGCATATCTGTAACAAAAATTTCTGGATTTCCATCATTGTTAATGTCGGCCATATCCGCACCCATCGATGATAAGCTAAGGTGTTCTATCCAATTTTTTATATTTTCAGAAAAGGTACCATCTCCATTATTGATATAGAGGTAATCACGTTCGTAAAAATCATTAGATACATAGATGTCCGGCAAGTGATCGTCATTAACATCTCCCACGGTAACTCCTAGTCCAAATCCGATCAAACTACCATAAATTCCTGCTTCTTCACTAACATCCTCAAATTTACCATCGTTATTTCTCAATAATCTATCTCCACCCCCTTTGAAAATTGGATTAATATTCCAGTCTTCTCCACGAATATGTCTCTTATTTTCATAACCTAAGGTGTTAACTGGTATAAAACTGTTATTTAATAAATAAACATCCAGATCTCCATCCAGATCATAATCAAAAAAGGCGGCATGTGTTGTGAAACCGCTGTCGGCTATTCCGTATTCATCAGCTTTTTCCGTAAAAGTCAGATCTCCGTTATTAATAAACAATTCGTTTTTTTGATTATCCCCTTTAACATTTCCTGCGTTGCAAACGTAGATATCCAAAAGTTTGTCATTATTTATGTCTACCATTACCACTCCCGTTGACCAGGCATGTGTTCCGCCCGTTTTACTTTTTTGGCTAATGTCTTCAAATTTAAAATCACCTTTATTCAAATAGAGTTTATTCTCACCCATATTAGAGCTTAGATAGACGTCTGGGAGGCCATCATTATTAATGTCGGAAATGGCCACACCACCTCCGTTATAAAAATTTCTATATTTAAAAATATTAAAGTCCTTTTTATTTGTGATGGTATTGGTAAAATCAATACCGGAATTTGTTAACATTGTAAAAAGTGTTTCCTTCTCAACACTTTTTGAAGGATCTTTTTTACAAGTTGCAACACCAAAAATTAGTATTGCATATAACCCATACATTTTTATTTTATTCATGAGAAAAGCAACTTTTGTCTATAATTTGTAAGCTATCGTTATTCCTGGCAATCATAAGGAATAATTTATCCTTTATTTTTATTTCCTTAATATCTCTTATTGCACCGAAAAGGGGGTATTTATTTGATCTCTGAACGTCCGGAATTAAATTCCCTTTTTTATCATTCATCAAAATTAAACCATGTGATGCATCAAGTTGTCCTAATTGGGTATTTATTTGATAATTGTTTCCAGCTATCAGAGCATCAGGATATCCATCACTATCAAAATCCTTTATTGCAATCGTGTTAACGGATGAAATTTGAGCTAAATCAGGCAAGTTTTTTATTTCAAACTTACCATTTCCATCGTTGATGGCAATACAACTTTTTAGATTGTAGACTTTTTTTATCTCCGCATTTTCAATCTTTTCTTTTTCAAATAAATCTTGAAAATCTGCTCTAGCAAAGTCGTTATAGGAGAGGAATCGCTTATTTAGACTTGGGATTTGTTTCATTAATTCATCCTTAGTTGCAAAAACCGTTACCTGGCCTTTATCATAGTAGGTCATGATAGGATCGGTCTTGCCATTATCATCAAAGTCGTACCTGTATAAAGTAATTGGTTCCTCAACCGATGCTTTGAGGCGAGAGTTAACACCCCAGTTACCCAATATAAAATCCAAATCTCCGTCCTTATCAAAATCATCATATGCCATCGTATTATATAAGCCATTTGTCTCTTCCAGACCATTATTTGTTTCTTTTTTTAAAACCCCTGAGTCGTTCATAAAAATTGTCATCGGCATCCAATGGCCAATGACAACCAGATCTAGATAGTTGTCATTATTCAAATCGATCCATTTTGCATCGCGTATTAGTCCTATATTTTGTAGGCCACTCGATTTTTCTAAGGTGATTTCCTTAAAGTTACCAGATCCATCATTTTCCAGTAAATGAGACTTACCGGTTTCTCCAAAACTCCCAGTTACAGAGCTTGTGCCCAAAAAAAGATCCAAATCATCATCATTATCAAAATCAGATATGGAAACAACGGAAATATTTGAATAAATATCAGGTAGACGCTCCGATTTATCTCTGAACTTCCCTTTTTCATTTATAAATAAGGATGGTTTTAAAGGCGGATCTTTTTTATATTCGTTTCCTCCATTTCCAATAATAAGGTCCAGGTCGCCATCACCATCGGCATCAAAAAATTGATTGTCGTTATTCTCAGTAATGGAGATATTCTTAATATCCAGTTGATCATCCTCAATAAATCCTTTTTTAGTCTGTAGTAGTAATTTAGCATCTTCTCTTTTTCCATTACCAATAAAGACGTCATCCAGCCCATCGTCGTTTATATCCGCCACTGAAATCTTTGGTCCTAAATTAGAACTCATATATGGGGCTAAAGGATCTCGATTGAATTCATAAGAATCATGTTCAATATGCACGAAATCAAGATTTAATGAATCTGCTAAGTTTAAATTTTCTTTAAAGGTATTTTTAATATCACTTTTATCTACCGCATTAGATTGATCTAAAGAGATTATTTGATTGGCTGCTATGGCTTTTAGTTTTTCAGTTTTTCCTCCAGGCCAAATAATTGCCAAAGAGTCAATCATCGCACTATTACCCAAACCCACATTTAGTTTTGGGGAAACGGAAGACATGTAACCACGCGTCAAGTAATTTTCGAAAATTTGTTTTTGATTATTCGTATGAATTATGATCTTAGCGCCTATTCCTAATTTATTGGATGTATTCCCATTAAAGTTGATCTTCAGATAGTGGTTGTTAGATCCATTTTCTTTGGACAAATTTTTGTACACAAAACTATCCTGATTCAAATTATTAGTTACAATATCCAGATCACCATCGTTATCCAGATCGGAATAAATCGCGCCATTGCTAAATGATTTCTGATCATTTTTTAATTTGGAAAATGTCAGATCTCCATTATTTTTAAAAAAATAATTAGCAACTTTTTTTTGTGGAATTTCATTGATCATCTCCATATCTTCTTCAGACATACCTTTAGATAATCTTTTTTGGATATTTTCATTCGAAATGAAATTGATATAATCCATATCATTTGTTGCGCCATAAATACCGTTGGAAATGAATATATCTTTAAATCCATCATTATCAAAATCCATAAATAAACCGGACCAACTCCACTCACTCGCAGATACACCAGATAAAAAGGCAATTTCACTAAAGGTGTTATTCCCATTATTTAAGTGCATAGTATTTTGCATGTACTGAGGTGAATAGCCATTTTTTAAATATTCTTTATAAATATTGTATTCATATTCGTTTCCAGAAGACTTATAAGTAATCAAATCTTCCGGAAGCATATCCATAGATAAGATGTCAATATAACCATCATTATTAAAGTCGGCCAAATCATTTCCCATAGAAAAGTGAGAAGTGTGTCCTAATTTATGCCTGTTTTCACTGATAATCTCCTTAAATGTACCGTTCTTTTGATTAATATATAAATAATCATTTTCAAAAAAATCATTACCTATATAAATATCAGGATAGTTGTCATTGTTAAGATCAGAGATTCCTATTCCAAGTCCGTAACCAATTTTGCTGCTATAAATTCCAGAATCACTAGTGGCATCAATATAGAACCCATTATCATTTCTAAAGAGTTTATCTCCAGAGGTCTTATCCGGAATTAGGCGATTGTTACCTCTGCCATAATTCCGAACAGGATGGACCGAATGATTTAATAGGTACATATCCAGATCGCCATCTAGATCATAATCAAAAAAAGCTGCCTGAGTAGATAATCCGGAAAAATTTAAACCGTATTTTTTTGCCTCCTCTTTGAAGCTTGGTATTCCTTTATTATTGATCCCCTGGTTTACATATAGTAAATTATTAGCATCGAAAGACTTATAATTGCCTAATTGACATACATAAACATCCAGGAGTCCGTCGTTATTGATATCCACTACTGTAACTCCGGTTGACCAACCCTTTATATTAATATTTGCCTCTTTGGAGACTTTTTCAAATTTCAATTGCTCATTATTTAAGTACAATTCATTCGATGAGCTATTAGATGCGAAAAAAAGGTCATCAAATCCGTCATTATTGAAATCGGCCACAGCAATACCGGCACCATTATAATAATATAAATAGGATAGGATATTCAGTTCGGGTGTATCCTTTAATTGATTGTTAAAATCTATTCCCGTATGCTCATTTGATAAAATTTCAAATAATTGGTCGGCAGATTTTTCTGTGTCTTCGCTACATCCAAAAAACAGTAGTGTAAAAAGTAATGTCCACAAGTATTTTGAGAGATTTGACACAATCAGCAGTTCCCTTTTTTGATCAATGGCTTCTATCGTATTAATAATATAGAAGATCATAATTAAATGAAATAATTAAATGTTTTGTGGAGTATTTAAGGAAGCAAGTTAATTAAAAAAAGGCCTTTTTTTAATATAAAAGGCCTTTTAATTTTTAGGATTACTAATAAAATTAATAACCAGGGTTTTGTGTAATATTAGGATTAGCTAATGCATCTGCCGGAATAGGCATCAAAACATATTTTGGGTCAGATTCATATTCTTTTAATTGATAAGGTGCTAAATATACTCCAAAACGAACTCTATCATTTCGTCTGAAGCCTTCCCACCATAAATCTCTTCCTCTAATCGTTAATATATCATCAACTGAACTGACAGTAGTTGTACCTTCATATTGTAAGGATTGAACCAATGTTTGTGCACCACCTGTATCTCCTTTTCTAGCCATTGCTTCAGCTTTCATTAATACAGCATCTGCATACCGTGCAATTACATAATCATTTTCAGCATTATCTCCACTATCATTATCCGGTACATATTTTACAGCTCTTATACCTGCAGTTTCTAAAGTTGATCCACTTGTAATAAGTGTCAATTCTCTGGTAAACACTAATGGATTTCCTGGTCTATCCTGAAGGGCATCACCTACACCTGGTCCACCTGGTCCATATTGTTGACCAATATGCATTCCTAGATTATAGCCATTGTCTTCTGTAGTACCTTCATCCCAGGTAAGAATTCTTGGATCGGAGCTATCAAATGAATCATAGTATTCAGATAAAGTTGTAAAGCCATTCCATCCTGAAGGAGTTTGATTATAATGCTGACCCATAAACCATCTTGAACGAACATTACCGGAAGCACTTCCACCAATATTTTCGGAAACAAAAATTATTTCATTAGATAACTCTGTATTACGTTGTCTAAAATTGTTCCAATAATCTGCTGCAAGGGTTACTCCATTTATAGCCTCTACATTCATAATAACCTTATCCATATCAGCACCGTCAAAAGTATAAGGGCCTGCTGGATTATCAGCGGTAAAAACACCTTTGTTAAGATATAATTTCGCTAATAACCAATGCGCCGCATTTTGATTTGCAATGGTAGCATCCGTAGAGTTAGGCAAAGCATTTATAATAGCTTCTAATTCGCTAATCACCCATGCCGTTGCTGCAGGACGTTCTAAAACAGGTGCAGAGGCATTTGGATCAGATCCTATTTCTCTAACCGGAGCCGAACCCCACAGATCAATAACATGATAATAATGCAAAGCTCTTAAAAATCTGGCTTCAGCATCTTGTTGCGCATTAGGATTTGCACCCAAAACAAAATTCGCATTATTTATTGCTGAGAATATGTCATTCCAGGTATCTCTATTAAACCCATGATCCGGGCCATAGGTTTGTGTATGTAAAGCTCTCCATACGCCATTGTCATCCCAGTCACCACCCCTTGTTGGGCCCAACGAAGAATCAGTACTCATTTCATCCAAACAGAATAGACGGGCCTGATCTTGATAAGGTCCCCTCATTGCGGTATACGCACCAGCGAGTAAATCTCCTGGATCAGAATCGGAAGTAGCATAGGATGTATTTGCGCCCGTAAATTCGACGCCGTCTTCAACATTCTCAACTAAGTCTGTACAACTTGATACCATAAGCACGATGGCTATCAAGCTTCCAAAAATTAATTTATATTTTTTAAAATTCATAATTCTTTTTATTTATAATTATTTAAAATCCTATTGTAACTCCAAAAATAAATCCTTTAGATGCAGGATATGAAAAGTAATCTATACCAGCAGAATTAACACCATTAATTTGCTTATTCGTATCCACCTCAGGATCAAATCCGGAATAATCTGTAATAATAAATAAGTTATTACCTGTTAAAGATAAACGTAACCTATTGATATGTTTTCCTAATTTATCCGCATTAAAGCTATAACCAACTTGCAAATTTTGCATTCTAAAGAAATCTGAAGATTCCAAATATCTTGTCGAAGGAGAGTTAGGGTCCCCTTGCGCTTGATTTGCAGTGGCATATTCTAAAGGTATATTTTTGTCACCAAAGAATGCTCCTTTAAAGAATAGTGCATTGGCAGTGTTATTGTATAAATAACCTCCATATTGTCCGTAAAAGGAAGCATTTGCATCCCATCTAGAACCAATAGTAGCATTGATATTGAATCCTACATTGATATTCGGAAGAGCTGTTTCATCAAGAACCGATTTAGCGGCTCCACCCAAACCGGTATCAGATCCATCCGGAGCTGCATAGATTGAGTTTCCATTTGCATCGAATCCTCTCCACTCGTTTAAGTAAAAAGTATATAATGGCAAATTATCAGAAATTATAGATGCACTGGCACCGGATAATCCCTGACCGTTAATTGCGCCTGTCAAAATGAACAATGGAAAATCTTTCATTTCATTATCCAAGAAAGCGGCATTACCACTAAGTGTTAATGTCCAAGTGTCTTTTAAAACGGCATCCCAATTCAGGGCAATTTCAAATCCTGAAGTTTCAAGTGTACCGGGTAAGTTAACAAAGGTAGTAGCCCCGGCATTATTAGGTACGTTAGACGCACCAGGTTGTGGAAACACCAAGTCTTTGGTGCTTTTTTGATAATAATCCACCGATCCGCTTAATGTTTCAAAGAATCTAAAATCTACACCAATACCATAACTAGTTGTGGTCTCCCATTTTAGGTCGGCATTAGAATTTCCTGTTTGAGCTAAAGCACCGTTATTATATTGTCCAACTGCTAATGAAGAATTTGGATCAAACTCCTGATTACCAACGATACCCCAATTCAGTCTTGCTTTTAAATTATTTATAGCTCCTTCTCTGTTGTCAAAGAATTTATAAGCTGCTCCAACAGCAGGGAACCATGCATAAGTATTGTTCTCACCTACTTTACTGGATCCATCGTATCTCGCGGACACATTCACCAATAAATTATCAATTATTTGCATTTCAACACGTGCAAAGAATGATTGAAGTTCAACAGTGTTCTTTGCTGAACTCGCTCTGAATTCACTGCTTTTTCCACCTTCAATATTATCTACCAGTTTGGTTTGATTTTCATTGAAAAAACCTGCGCTAACAGAATTTTGGTCATACTCATAACGATAGTAAGAATAACCAGCAAGAGCATTTAGAGAAAACTTCTCACTTATCTCTACATTATAGGTTAAAATATTCTCAAAGGTCACATTGGTTCTATTGACATTATCAATAAAAGCACCTCCACCTGCAGGATCGCCACCATCAGTTTCACCATTTACTCCTTGTAATTGAAACGAAGGCAATAATTGGGATTTTCTTTCTGAAGTTGAGTAATCAACACCAAAAACAAATTTATAATCAAAATTCTCAAAAATATTGATTGTTGGTGAGATACTAGCTATAATCCTGGTTGTAATTGTACCATCATCAAAAGCATTCTTTAATTCTACCGGATTTAAATAAGTATCACTTACTTGATGGTAAGACCCATCAGCATCATAAATAGGGTAGGTAGGATTCCAATATAAAGAAGCACCAATTAAGTTACCTATAAAACCTGAATTGTCCGTAGTGGATTGACCCTGATCTCTAATTTGTGATGCCATAATACTGGATTCCAACTTTACTCTTGAAAAAATGTCATCAATTGTATTGTTCATGGAAAATGTATATTTATCCATTCCCGTTCCATCTACAATACCTTCTTCATCTCTAAAACCAAAAGACATTCTCGTTCTTGATCTTTCGCCGGAAAACGTAGCTGATAAATCGTGACTTTGAACAAAAGCATCTCTTAAAATTGCATCTTGCCAATCGTACCCCGAAGATCCGTGATCTAAACCAGGTACACCATTTGCATTTGCCTGTGCAGCATATTGAGAAGAACTCATCATACCATCATTGTTTTGGATATCTCTTGCTAAAGTTTGCATACCTAAATTAGCAGAGTATTCTATCCTAGGAGCCCCTACTTTACCTTTTTTAGTTGTAATTAATACAACACCGTTAGCTCCACGAGATCCGTAAATAGCCGTAGAAGATGCATCCTTTAATATACTGATACTTTCTATGTCATTCTGACTAATAAAGTTCAAAGGATTCTTTGCTTGTGAAGTACCTAATGGGCCGGCATTACCACCGGCAGAAACATCTCCACCAGAAAGTGGGATTCCGTCAACTACATACAGAGGATCATTACCAGATCGAATAGAACTGTTACCTCGAATACGTACACTGATTGCTGCACCAGGTTCACCACTTGATGCGGTTACTTGAACACCGGCAACTTTTCCTTGCATAATTTGAGCAGGGGAAGCTGCGTTAACTGTGGTAAAGTCCTTAGCACCAATTGCATCAATAGCACCTGTTGCATCACTTTTTCGAACAGAGCCATAACCAATAATTACTACTTCGTCCAACTGATTTGAGTCAGCGACTAGCGTAATGTTAATTGTGGACTGACCGTCCAATGGAATTTCTTGGGTTACATAGCCAAGAGAACTAAATTGAATAACAGCGTCCGATGATACATCATTTAATAAATAATTACCATCAAAGTCTGTTGAAGTACCTTTTTGGGTCCCCATTACAACAACGTTCACCCCTGGAAGAGCGCCTTCGCTGTCAGAAACAACACCCGAAATTTCCGTCTGTGCAAAAATCACACTACTTGTGAGCATTAATGCACCGAAAAAAAACATTTTCAGAAAAAATTTCTTCATTCTTAATTGATTTAATAAGTTAGTAAAATTAATTTTTGATTAATGCGGCAAGATACAAAAAATCCTAAGTGATTTTAAAATAACTACGAAAACGTTTGCGTAAATAGTATTAGTATGAGATAAAATACTATCATAAAATTTATAAAAAGTGTATAAAGAGTAATATACATTATTGTGATGATGGTACAGGTTGTTATCCCCAATCTAAGATCTTTTTAATTTTTACACTATATTTTTTATAGTATTGAGCTATTTCTACTCAATTTGACAAAGGAATAAGTGCTATTATTTTCAATTTAGTTACATACAATAAAAATGTATGTATAAAATTGATTGCTCGATAGCATTGTTGTGTTTTGTTCCTAAAAGTGCCAGATCCACCATTCTGCCCTGACCCCAAAATAGGTACCCCATCTTTTGTTACCGGTGAATTCCAGGTAGGGAGAGTAGTGGGCTTCCATGGCATAATCATTATATCTGGCTATGGTGGCAACAAATCGAAGACGAGGTCTCTCCCAATAATCTTTTTTTACCTCTTGGAACATTCAGGGGGCTCCACAATATATTTAACAACATTTGCAATTTAGGTTTAGTTCAGTATTCCATAATAATTTAATATTCTGATATAAATCATTGTTTCAATCGTCTTTTTATTCGTACTTTATGGTAGTTATTTTAAATGGATTTGTCATGAAAAAAAATGAACCTATTTTTAATCTAATGACCAAAGATCTCATTACATTAAAACTCTCAGATACCTTATATACTGCTGAAAAAAGATTAAAAACAAATCATATCAGACATATTCCTGTGGTCGAAGGTGATGCATTAATTGGTTTACTTAGTTTATCAGATCTCAAAAGAATTAGCTTTATTGATGCATACAATCAAGATGGCACAGTGGATACAGCTATTTATAATATGTTGAGTATAAAAGATCTTATGATAAAGAAACCAATTACAGTTACCTCAGACACAACAATTTTAGAAGTTTCGAAATTATTTGCAAATACAGAGTTTCATTCCTTGCCTGTTGTCGATGAAGAGAAATTGGTTGGAATAATAACCACCACAGACCTGTTACGCTACTTTATTGATTTGTGTTAATCAATCGATCTATCTTTTTCACGATTGTATCAGCCAATTTGAATTTCGATTCTACAGTCCACCCCGCCACATGAGGACTTAGCAAGACCTTGTCAGATTGGATAAGATCTCTAAATTCTCTCGGCAATACGTTACCAGAATCAAAGAAATTTTCAAATGAGGATTTTTCAAACTCAAGAACATCCAGACAGGCGCCTAAAATTTTAGACTGATCTATCGCTTTCATCAAGTCCTTAATTACGACTGCCGATCCTCTTGCTGTATTAATTATATAAAAAGGTTTTTTAAACTTATTTATAAAGCTTAGGTCTACCATTTTTTTTGTAAGGACTGTCTGGGGTGTATGCAGGCTTAAAACATCCGCTCTCCTAAATATTTCGTCCAGACCTACTTGTTTTGCATTTTGGTCGCCAACATTTTTTTTAATATCATAACAGATAACATTAACATCAAAACCCATCAAAGTTTTAGCAAAGGCCTTACCTGTATTTCCGTATCCAATAATACCAACAGTCTTCCCTTTTATTTCAACCCCTCTATTGTCCTCTCTTAGCCATTCCCCATGTCTGATCTCATTATCTCCTTTTTTAAGTTTGTTAAAAATTGAGAGAAGCATCCCTATGGCGTGTTCACCTACAGCATTTCTGTTTCCCTCCGGTGCCGCTATAAGAGCAATATTTTTATTTTTGGCATGAACCATATCGATATTTTCCAGGCCTGCTCCAACTCTTGCAATAAATTTTAAGTTTGTTGCATTATCTATAAAAGTTTTATCAATCTTAAATCGACTTCTTATAACTATACCATCATACAATTGGATCTTTTCTTCGATTTTTTCTTTGGTAGAGGTATAATCTTCGTCACATATCATACCTAGTTTTTGTAAACCAGTTTTAAGTCGGGAATGGTTGCTGTCTATTAATAGGATTCTCATAACTAAATTATATAGATTGCAAAGTTATGTATTATGAGTCGAACTTCGATACAGTAAAAAACTTCAAAGAATTTTTAGCCATATACCGAGTTTTAGATAGTATAACATGAATCATTTGGTAAAGGAAGAAACAAAACCACCCCGTCTCCATCTTTCAGTGGAGCCACCCCTCCTTGAAAGAAGGAGGGGAATTTTTCGTTTTCGTTTTCTTGGGAGATACAAACTAAAGTATTCTTTTCCTTTTTTAAGAGAAGAGCCTGTGCCCAACTGGATTGGGTATGAATTAGATGTAATCAAAGAAGGAAGGGTATACTCACTCTCCACTGGTGAGGCATTAATAAAATTGGTTAATACTTGATTGCTTCCGCGGATTTGAAGTATTTGACTTCGCCACGCTCGTCTAATTCTTGAGTGCTTTAGCCTAAAGAAATTTAGCTCGTTACCACTCGCTTAATTTTTCAGTGCTTATGCTTTTAAGAAATTTAGCTCGTTACCACTCGCTTAATTTTTCAGTGCTTATGCTTTTAAGAAATTTGACTTCGCTACGCTCGTCTAATTCTTGAGTGCTTTAGCCTAAAGAAATTTAGCTCGTTACACTCGCTTAATTTTTCAGTGCTTATGCTTTTAAGAAATTTGACTTCGCTACGCTCGTCTAATTCTTGAGTGCTTCCGCACCTCCGACAATTTCTAATATCTCATTCGTAATTGCTGCCTGACGTGCTTTGTTGTAAATTAACAAGAGGTCATCTCTTAATTCAGTCGCATTATCAGTTGCTTTATGCATAGCTGTCATACGCGCCCCATGCTCAGCAGCAAAGGAATCACGTACGGCCTTAAATAGTTGCGTCTTTAAAGACTTAGGTATTAATCCTGCAACAATTTCTTGTTTTGATGGTTCAAAAATATAATCTGTGTTGGATGAATTCTCACTATCAGGTGGTAAGATCGGTAAGAATTGCTCTTTTGTAAGAATTTGAGTAGCTGCATTTTTAAACCCGTTATACACAAATTCAATTTTATCAAAATTACCATTCTCGAATTGTTTCATTAAAAACTCAGCAATTTTAGATACATTTTCAAAAGTTAGATCTTCAAATACATCACTCTCATTTGCCAGAATGGTAAAGTCCTTACTTAAAATATCATTTCCTTTTTTACCAATGGTTAATAGAGATACATCTTTACCATCATATTGTGTCTCAATAATATTTTTTGTCTCTTTGATCACCGTAGAATTAAAGGCACCACACAATCCTCTATTGGATGTTATCGTTACTATTAGAACTTTATTGATTTCTCTTTGTTCTGTATAAACACCACCATCATTGCTGTCCAGAGTAGCACTTAAATTTTGTAATAACTCGGTTAACTTATTAGCGTATGGCCGCATAGCTGTAATGGCATCCTGTGCTTTCTTCAACTTTGCAGCCGACACCATTTTCATGGCGCTGGTGATCTTCATCGTTGAACCGATAGATGATATTCTGTTACGTATTTCTTTTAAATTTGCCATTCTTTATCTAACTATGAATTCATAATTATGAATTCGGGATCATTTAAAATCCTCTTATAATTCCTAATTAATTGTATTTTGCTACCACTTCTTCAGCAACTGCCTCCAGTATTGCAATAGCTTCATCCGTTAATTTTCCTTCTTTTAACGTTTTTAGAGTATTCTTATGTTTAGCATTCAAGAATTCTAAATAATCTTTTTCAAACTCTTTTACTTTATTCACTGGAACATCTCTTAAAAGGTTTTTAGTTCCTGCGTATATCATTGCTACTTGATTTTCAACAGTAAATGGATCATTTTGAGCTTGTTTTAATATCTCAACATTTCGCTTCCCTTTTTCAATAACACTTAATGTGGCAGCATCTAGATCGGAACCAAATTTAGAAAACGCCTCTAATTCACGATATTGAGCCTGATCCAATTTTAATGTACCCGATACTTTTTTCATGGATTTGATCTGGGCATTACCACCAACACGAGATACTGAAATACCTACGTTAATTGCAGGACGAACACCAGAATTAAATAGATCTCCATCTAAAAATATCTGACCATCAGTAATTGAAATCACGTTAGTTGGAATATATGCAGATACATCACCCGCTTGAGTTTCAATAATTGGTAGCGCTGTTAATGAGCCTCCACCTTTAATTTTACCCTTTAATGACACAGGAACATCATTCATTTTTCCTGCAATGGTGTCATCATTAATAACTTTTGCAGCACGCTCCAATAATCTTGAATGTAGATAAAATACATCGCCTGGATAAGCTTCTCGTCCTGGAGGACGACGCAGTAATAAAGATATTTCCCTGTAAGCAACTGCTTGCTTTGATAGATCATCGTAAACAATTAATGCAGGTCTGCCCGTATCTCTAAAATACTCTCCAATAGCAGCACCGGCAAAAGGAGCATAAACTTGCATTGAAGCAGCTTCAGATGCATTTGCAGCTACGATAGTAGTATATACTAAAGCACCTTTTTCTTCTAGCATTTTAGCAATTCCTGCAATAGTAGAACCTTTTTGGCCAATTGCCACATAAATACAGTAAACAGGTTGACCGGCATCATAAAATTCTTTTTGATTGATAATCGTGTCCAGGGCAACAGTTGATTTTCCTGTTTGACGGTCACCAATTATTAATTCACGTTGGCCTCTACCAATAGGGATCATTGCATCAACTGCTTTTAAACCTGTTTGAAGAGGTTCTGATACCGGTTCACGAAAAATAACCCCTGGAGCTTTACGCTCTAAAGGCATCTCAAAAGTTTCCCCTTTAATCGGCCCTTTACCATCTATAGGTTCTCCTAATGTATCAACAACCCGACCTAAAATTCCTTCTCCAACTCTAATGGATGCAATTCGGTCAGTTCGTTTTACTGTAGATCCTTCTTTAATGGAAGTTGATTCTCCAAGTAGTACAACTCCTACATTATCTTCTTCTAAGTTAAGAACGATACCTTCTAATCCATCTTTGAATTGTACTAATTCTCCATATTGCACGTTGGCTAATCCATAGACACGAGCAATCCCGTCGCCCACTTGCAGTACAGTTCCTACTTCATCCAATGAGGCTTGTGTTTCAAAACCTGTAAGTTGTTCTTTTAAGATTGCTGATACTTCAGCTGGTTTTATTGTTGCCATTTTTTGTTGTTGTTATCTTAGTGTATTATATTTTAGATATGTATATGTTATCTTCAAAAGTTGAACTTAATTGACTCAATTGACCAGAGATACTTGAATCATATTGTTTATCACCAACTCTCAAAATAAACCCACCAATAATGGAAGGATCGATGATATTTTTTAAGGAAATATCTTTGCCGGACATTTCCCTGACTTTCTTTAAAATTCTATTTTCCAGATCTTTGTTTAAGGGAACAGCAGATGTAACCTGAGCAATTTCAACACCTTTTAAAAAGTCATAAATGATAGTATATTCACTAGCTACCAGTGGTAATAATGGTAAACGTTTGTTTTCAATTAATAGGTTGATCACGCCTTGAGAAATCGCATTTATTTTTTTTCCGAACAGTTCTGTTAATATTGACCTTTTAACAGCGGATTTAATGATCGGACTTTTTAGCATATTCAGCAAATCGTGATTTTCATGAATAGTTTGATCAATTAATGACATATCATCATTAATTTCTTTAGCCAAACCTTTTTCCTTTGCGAGATTTAACGTTGCTTTTGCGTATCTTAATGCAGCTCTAGTTCCTTTCATGTTCTTAGTTTAGAGTAGCGTCATCCAACATTTTTTCGATCAAATCGATTTGTTTGTCCTTATTAGATAACTCTTCTTTGAGTACCTTTTCAGCAATTCCAATAGATAAATCAGCCACCTGATTTTTCAAATGAGTAATTGCAGCTTGCTTTTCATTTTCAATGGTTACTTTAGCCTGCTGAACTATTTTATTTGCTTGGGTTTTAGCCTCTTCTTTTGCCTCTGAAATCATATTATTTTTAATTTCACGAGCATCTTTTAGCAAAGCATCTCTTTCTGCTCTGGCCTCTTTTAAGATACTTTCATTACTTGCTTGTAATTCAGCCATTTCCTGACGAGCTTTATCCGCTTCATCAAGTGCTTTTTTTATCCCATCTTCTCTCTCATTTAATGCATTTAAGATAGGTTTCCAGGCAAATTTACCCAACAACCACAACAGAATTATAAAAGATACTGTTGTCCAAAATATAAGACCAATTTCCGGTGTTACTAAATCCATGATAAAATTTTATTTTTTTAATTAATTTTTAAAATAAGGTGCAACCAACCGTTACACCTTATTATTATTCTTAGGTTGCAAGAAATGATACAACTACCGCAAAAAGTGCTACTGCCTCAATAAAGGCGATCAATACAATTGCAGATCCTTGTAATTTTCCTTGCATTTCTGGTTGGCGAGCCATAGCTTCCATAGCCGCTCCACCAATTTTACCAATACCGATACCACCACCAATTGCGGCAAGTCCAGCACCAATAGCAGCGAATGCTCCAAAATCTAAATTTTCCATAAGGACAAAATATTTAAAAAATTAATAATTAATGTTCATCTTCTAATGCCTGCCCAAAATAAAGGGCGGACAACATTGTAAAAATATATGCTTGAATAGCAACAACTAACACTTCTATTACGCTAATAAATACGGTAAATAGAACAGAAGCAGGAGATACCCAAATTGTTTGCATTATAAATATTAATGAGATAAGGCTTAATACGATAACGTGCCCTGCAGTAATATTCGCAAACAATCGAATCATTAGGGCGATTGGTTTTACAAACATACCTACCAATTCAATTGGCGCTAAAAACAGTTTCATATAAACTGGCACACCAGGCATCCAAAGCATATGCTTCCAATAGCTCCTTTTTGAGATAAATGTTGTAATCAAAAACGTAATTAAAGCCAGTGTAAAAGTAAAACTGATATTACCACTTAAATTAGAGCTGAAGGGAAAGAATGGTATAAGCCCAATAATATTATTTAACCATATAAAGAAAAATATGGTTAGCAAAAATGGCATATATTTTTTGTATTTATTTTCCCCAATATTAGGTATGGCTACTTCATCGCGAATGAATACAATGATTGGCTCCATAAATTTTCCGATACCAATAGGGATGTTATTTTTAGATTTTTTATAGGATTTTGCAGAAGCAAAAAACAGCAATATCAATATTGCAATAGACAAAAACATGGAGAACACGTTTTTAGTTATAGAAAAATCAAGAACTCTTTTATTTATTGGATGTTGTGCCTCGTCAAGGGTTACATATTCACCATGGGCATTTGCAGCGTCATTTGCGTAATATATTTTACCGTGAAAAAGAGTAAATTTCTGTTCTTTCTTTTCAACTATAACTGTTCCTTTCTCATCATGATGAAATTCACCAGACATAAAAGTAACCAAGCCATTATCTGTCCATAAAATAATTGGTAATGGCATAGAAACGGGATGACCATTCCAATCTAAAATATGAAAGTTATGTGAATCACCTACGTGATGTAAAATCATTTCAGTCACATTATAATCTGCTTCAGTATTTGCTTCTACATCATGTTCTTGAGCTGAAAGTGCCCCAGAAAATGATATAATGAACAGGAATGTAAGTAGGATATTTTCGATAGTTTTTCTTGCTATCATAAGTGTTGAATTTCAATAAAATTTTATAAGCTCATTTTTCGACTGCAAATGTACTGAAATTATTCTTAAATGAAAGATTAAAGAACAACTTATATTTTCAGGGTTTTAGACCCATAAATAGCATCACTTTTTTTCATTTAAAATCTTTAAGGCATAGTGAGATTCAAGGATGAGGAATATAAAGTAAGGAGCAAAAAAACTGAATACAGTTGGTTTGGCATCCATAGATTTATTAAAAAACAAGGGTAATAGAAAAACGATAACGGCACCCATCTTTATAAGACTTAAAATAACAAAAGTATTCAGAACTTTGTCGGGTTTTATTTTACTTCTATGTTGTAGAAAATAAATGAGAGCAGCAACGGTTATAAACTGGAATAAATAAATCTTCCATGTCTCAAAATAAAAGTTTGTTGAGCTAAAAAAGTTTTGGATCAAATACTCGTGTAAAAGATATAATATTATCGTAAAAATGGATAATTGAACCAAAAAAACAGGAAAGCGAAATCCTTTAGAGGTATTAGTCATTTATTATTCTGAAATATTTTTTACTTGTTTGATCACCATATACAAAGCGGCAAAAACAAAAATCAGTGAAAACGCTAAGGTAAAAAGATTATTTTCATTAGGATACTTTTTATCCAGTTTTGTGCCTATATAGGCTCCAATAAAAATGGTGACAGCCATTTGAAAGCCAACTCCAGAAAAGCGAGCGTATTTGTTAAGCAGTTTTTTTGGTTTCTTCTTTGTC
>Ga0209013_10000611_pt1 | contig 32340 bp, 27 predicted proteins | sample Cruoilmetagenom2_FD_187291 | JGI IMG/M metagenome (GOLD analysis project Ga0209013, IMG submission 187291) | Oil polluted marine microbial communities from Coal Oil Point, Santa Barbara, California, USA - Sample 2 (SPAdes) (version 2) | ecosystem: Environmental > Aquatic > Marine > Oil seeps ...
GTAGTCACTGTACCAGGAAGAGAATTTGGCATGGAAGGCCACGTTCGGCTAAGCTATGCGGGCAGTGTAAAAGATATTACTGAAGGTATTGAACGAATAAAGTGGGTGTTGGATCCAGAATCACCTAACGAAATCTACATCGGAGATCGGAAGTTAATTAGAGACTGGCTATGAACAATATATTAAACATTAAGAGCCCGGCTGAATTGGAATCGGATGCCCTAAAAAGTGATTATGGGCTGGAAAATCTCGGTATATCTAACCTTCGAAAAATTTACTGGAATTTACCCAGCGAAGCATTATACGAAGAAGCGATATTTCGTTCAGAAGGAAAATTAACCCGACATGGTCCTTTCGTCGTTGATACAGGGAAGCATACTGCGCGGGCTGCCTCTGATAAATACATCGTCCGCGAAGATTCTACGAATGAACATATCTGGTGGGGTGAGTACAATCGCCCGTACAATCGCGAGAAATTTAACGAATTGTTCAACCGTGTCCAGGGGTATATACAGGGACGTGACATATTTGTCCAAGACTGCTACGCAGGTGCCGATCCGGACTATCAATTGCCCGTACGAATAATAACCGAATTCGCCTGGCACAGCCTATTTGCAAGAAATATGTTCCTGTTACCAAAAACCCAAGATGATTATCGCAGGCATGTACCGGAATTTACATTGATTTGCGTACCGACATTCAAAGCATTTCCTAATATCGATGATACGCGTACTAGCACTGCGATTGTTCTCAACTTCGAACAAAAATTATGCATTATCGGAAATACTGATTATGGCGGTGAAATTAAAAAATCAATATTTACTATCATGAATTACCTGCTTCCACTTCAGGGGGTAATGACAATGCACTGTTCTGCAAACACGGGAGATGACGATGATGTCGCCTTATTCTTCGGTTTATCCGGTACAGGCAAAACCACACTATCAGCCGACCCTCAGCGTGGCCTGATCGGTGATGATGAGCATGGTTGGAGTGATGATGGTATTTTTAACTTTGAGGGCGGTTGTTATGCGAAAGTGATTGCACTATCACCGAGTGCGGAGCCACAGATTTATGCTTGTACCGAAAAATTTGGCACAATACTTGAAAATGTAATCTACGATCCGGTAACCCGTTTGATTGATCTGGATGATGATGTATACACTGAGAATACGCGCGCGTCGTACCCATTAGAGTTTATTGACAATGCGATATCTGAAAAGAGAGGTGGGCATCCAAAGGATATCATTCTCCTAACCTGCGACGCTTCTGGGGTAATGCCGCCTATTGCCAGGCTATCTCCTGACCAGGCACTGTATCATTTCATCTCCGGCTACACTTCGAAGGTTGGCGGGACAGAAATTGGCCTTGGCGAAGAACCTGAAATAACGTTTAGCACCTGCTTTGGAGCACCATTCATGGTACACCCTCCGACCTACTACGCCGATCTGCTTAAGCGAAAAATATTACGCTATAACGTTAATTGCTGGCTGTTAAACACAGGTTGGGTAGGTGGGTCGTATGGAGTAGGTAAACGTATCAGCATCCGTTACACTCGGGCAATGCTGAACTCGGCTCTGAAAGGTGAACTGGCTGACGTCGAATTTACTCCGGATCCAATTTTTGGTTTTGAAGTGCCACAGCAATGCCCAGGCGTTCCTGACGATGTTTTAGATCCCGCCTCATCGTGGCCTAGCGAGGATGCGTATATAAAGAAATACAGGAGTCTGGCATCCAGGTTTATTGACAATTTTAAGAAATACGCCGAAGGTTGTCCCCAAGAGGTTATCGATTCTGGGCCAAGAATTAATGCCTAAGTATCTCCCTCAAACGTTACTCCCTCTGGAATAATATATTCTTGATAGCGGGTTAGTAAGCGACCTGGAATTCTACCCCTGATCATTACTCCATCTCGCTCGTGCTGCACAACGTCAGGAATACCTTGCTCGTGGAAAATTGATATCAATCCACCTTCCTTGTACGGGAGGTGGACCTCTATAGTTGCATAATTTTCGAATAATTGCTCATCAACCATCTCAAGCATGTCGGGCACCCCGTCACCTTTTAATGCTGAAATTGCTACTGAACTTGGGAATGAAGACAGGACATCGCGTGCCCTCTCGGGATCTGACAATTTGTCAATTTTATTCAACACCGGAATGATTGGGATGTGATCAGCTTTAATTTCTGAAAGTGTTTGATGGACCGCCTCTGCATGTGCGATGGCGTTGATGTGGGTGATATCCACAACATGTAAAATCAAATCGGCTTCCGCAATTTCTTCTAAGGTCGCCCTAAAAGCAGCGACAAGTTCTGTTGGTAATTTTTGTATAAAACCTACTGTATCTGTAAATAGTGCAGTGTTCCCACCGGGTAATTCGACACGGCGTGTTGTCGGATCCAACGTAGCAAAAAGTTGATCAGCGACATAAACATTAGCCTGAGTAAGGTGATTCAGAAGAGTAGATTTACCTGCGTTAGTGTATCCGACCAGTGCAATGATTGGTACTCGAGACCGTTTTCGCCTGGCCCGATATTGTTTTCTGTGAGTCCGTACTTTTTCAAGCTGCGACTTAAGCTTATCTATCCGTCGACGAATTTCGCGGCGATCCACCTCCAGTTGGGTCTCTCCAGGACCGCGCAAGCCGACGCCGCCTGAACTTCCTGAACGCCCACCTCCCCCACCCATTTGCCTGGCCAGGTGTGTCCACGCGCGCGTTAGTCTAGGCAAACGATATTCGTATTGGGCTAGCTCTACCTGTAACGCCCCTTCGCTCGTATTCGCATGCTGCGCAAAAATATCCAGAATCAACGCTGTCCGATCTAAGATGTGAACATCATCATTAAATATGCGCTCCAATTCACGTAAATGACGGGGGGATAATTCTTCGTCGAACACAATCACATCCGCACTGAATTCCTCGACTAGCGCTTTAACTTCGTCGACCTTTCCCGGTCCGATAAATGTTTTCGAATTGGGATGATTCAACTTTTGGGTAGCATGCCCGACGACAATCAGTCCGGCAGTCTCGGCTAATAATTCCAATTCAGACAAAGAATCATCTAATGACAATAAGTCTTGTTGATTATAGATTTCTACACCGACCAGAAATGCACGTTCAGTTGGCCGTGTAGTTGGTTCTGGTATTCTTTCTGCCATCAAACTCCTTATTCAATCTGTCAGCCATTCTAATAATGTCTGACCGACAACCTGTAGGCTTTTTGCAGATACTTTATCGATCGTGTCCTCAGTAGTGTGCCAATAAGGATAATCGAAATCTATTAAGAGCGCTGTTGGAATTCCTGCATTTATAAACGCGGTGTGATCGTCCCGTATATAGCAATCAAAGCCAATCATGAAGTGGCTTTCATATCCGAGCTTTTCAGCTTCACTCCACAGATCTGCCAGTATCTCTGTGTCAGAAAATCCTTCTTGACATATATTGAGGTCTGCATCACCGATCATGTCTACGATCACAACTGATTTTGGAAATTTGTCATTAATTAGCAATTCTTGTACAAATGCCTGGGAGCCCATTGCCCAATCGCGACCAAGAATTCTACCATTATCCTCTGCATCGAAAAATACCAGCCATATTTGCCCAGCGTTGAGTGATTTACCACTCGAATTATCATACTCGAAATATGCTGGCACTATGCGTGCTAATTCAAGCAGCACGGCCACGCCTGAAGCCCCGTCATTTGCACCTGGCACCGGGAGCGACCAGTTTTCTGGATTTAGCTCCTGGTCGGATTGTATCCGGGTGTCATAATGGGCTCCAAGGATGATCCATGGTTCACCCTCTCCATATTTACCGATCACATTTAGGATTTTCTGGCCTCCATAATCAATGTTTTGCTCTTCGGTATCCCAACCATACGATTGTAATTCCTCTTTTATCCATTCTATCTCTTTTGAGTGGCCCTCACTCCCGGGAATCCTTGGTCCGAGAGAAACCTGGAATTCTACATCCTCAAACGCGCGGTTGCCATTGAATACTGATGGGGTTCTGGTTGTGCTTTCATTAGGTACACAGGAAGTTATGGTGAGGATGGTGAATGTTAGGGAGAGTAGGAATTTGGTTTGGGTTTTCATGATTTATGTAAATGGCTATACGCATTTGCTGTAGTTAAATAAGTTTCCATATCGTGAAGCGCACGACTTGAGTGCGCTCTTCTGCGTTTCCGTTTTCCTTTTACCCTTTTCCCTTCAAGTTGAGGTAATATCCCAAAATTCGCTTTCATAGGCTGAAAATCACCTGGAGCAGCATTAGAGATATAATGGCATAAGGCACCCAGCATCGTTGTTTTCGGAAAAACTAAAAGTTCTTCATCCATAATTAATCGCACGGCATTCACCCCCGCCAACAGTCCGGTAGCTATGTTACCGATATATCCTTCGACTCCTGTAATCTGGCCGGCAAAGAATATATCCTCCCTACTTCGGCACTGAAGACTGGCTCGCAAGTGAGCAGGAGAGTAAATAAAGGTATTGCGATGCATTTGCCCATAGCGCTCAAATAAGGCGTTCTCCAACCCTGGAATTGTTTGCAGCACCTTGCGTTGGTCTGAAAACTTTAAATTGGTCTGAAATCCAACCATATTGTACAGCGTACCTGCTAAATTATCTTGCCGCAATTGAACAACTGCGTATGGACGTTTTCCTGTTCTAGGATCAGCTAAACCAACCGGCCTCATTGGTCCGTATGCAAGGGAGTCACGACCTCTGGACGCCAAAATTTCGATTGGCAGGCAGCCTTCAAAGTATTTATGAGATCCAGCCCTCACGCCTTGCTCCAAGTCTCTCTCAAATTCATGAAGTTCAATTCTTCCGGCCGACAACAGTGCGGTGACGAAAGATGCATACTCGTCATGTGTAAATGGGCAGTTGATGTAATCTCCAACCTCTTTTTCGCCCCTATCATATCGTGAGCCTCGAAATGCGAAAGTCATATTGATCGTATCTCGATTTACTATTGGAGCAATTGCATCGTAAAAATACAAGTGCTCCGTACCGGTTAATTTTTGTATTGAATTCGCTAGTTTCTGAGATGTCAATGGTCCAGACGCGATAATTGTTGGACCGTCTGGAATAGCTGATATTTCCTTTCGATATACTCGCACATTTGGATGATTTTCAACACATTCAGTTACTCCCCTGGCAAACAGATCCCTATCTACTGCCAGTGCTCCTCCAGCCGGCACAGCAGTTTCCTCAGCAACAGCCAACAATAATGAGTCCAACAGCCGCAATTCTTCCTTCAGTAATCCAGAAGCGCGATCAACTAGATTCGATCCGAGTGAGTTCGAACAAACTAGCTCTGCGAGGTCGGGTCCTGTATGCGCTCCTGTTTCGACTTTCGGGCGCATTTCAAATATAGCGACACTAACTCCCCGCTCCGCAATTTGCCACGCAGCTTCGCTCCCAGCCAATCCTCCACCAACAATTGTAATTTCATGCATATTCAATATTAATAATTAGCACCAACGCAAGTAAACTCAGCTGATTATGTGATTACTTTCATCACTACTGCTTATTTCCTAATCAGTAGTATAATTTATATCGGAAATATACTCTGAAGAAACACATTAGAACAATTGTTACTTCGAATTAAACTGTACGTGGAGTAAATGAGATGCCTAGCTTAGGTCCAACCGAATTAATAATTATTCTAGTGATTGTCGTTATCTTGTTTGGCGTCGGCCGCATCGGCAAGATAGCAGGTGAAATGGGCAGTGGTATTAAAGCTTTCCGCGAAGGCCTGCAAACTGACGAGGAAGAGGGCGCAGACAGCGAAGAAGAAAAAGAAGAAGAAACCAAATAACAATTATTAACTTTCACTATCACATTTCCCTTTTACTGATTATAGTTAGTTCTGTTTTTTATTAATGGCCAAGTGTAAATACATCAAAAATTCATCATGGCCGTCTTCCGAAATCCCGGAGACGGCTTTTATAAATTATCCCAATACAACCTATATCAACAAATAATACATCGCCGATGTTGACGGATAAATTACAAATCACTAATATGACACATATATACTCAATGAACCGAATTTATTATCATTGGGTTAACTTATTTATATTAATTTTGGTATTACTCTTCAGCGGATTTAGCATCTCTTCTACAGCTTTAGCTCAATCAGCCATAATCCGAGGAGTATTATTCTTTTCCCCCTCCTGCGGCCACTGCCAACAAGTTATCACCGAAGATTTACCAATATTTTACGAGAAATATCCTGATCAACTCCAATTCATTGGAATCGATGTCACAACTGCAGAAGGGCAGCAGTTATATCAATCCACAATCGACACTTATCAGCTGTCTGACGAACGTGTTGGGGTGCCAACCCTTGTTATTGGAGACATTGTATTAGTTGGATCGATAGAAATTCCAGAGACACTCGGAGGCATTATTGAATCTGGCTTAGCAACAGGGGGTATTGAATGGCCTGGAATTCCAGGCTTGCGCGAAATTATCGGTAGCGAATTTAATTCCGAAATGGATAACAGCGCAGATCCCCCTCCGAACGAACCGATTAATGAATCGAATACAGATGAGCAAATGCATGCCTTAGAGCAGAACGAATCAGGAAATCCATCTGCTTTCGATCGATTCAAACGTGATGTACCCGGAAATTCAGTCGCCGTATTTACATTACTATTTATGGTCGTCAGTGTTCTTATTACGGGTTATATTTTCGTGAGAAATACAACAAATACGCCTAGATTTTGGCCGGAATGGACCATACCTATACTGGCAGTAATTGGCCTCGGGGTGGCAATATATTTATCGTTTATCGAAACAACCCAATCAGAAGCAGTCTGTGGCCCTGTGGGTGATTGTAATTCTGTCCAGCAAAGCCCCTATGCCCACTTATTTGGAATTGTCCCAATCGGGATAATCGGTGTTATTGGCTATGTATTTATACTCAGCGCTTGGTCACTGAGGCACCTCACATCGTCGGATAAATTGGGCAGCTTGGCTGGTCTCGTAATCTGGGGCATGGCCTGGTTTGGCGTATTGTTCTCGATTTACCTGACTTTTTTAGAGCCATTTGTTATTGGTGCAACCTGCATGTGGTGTATAACATCTGCAGTAGTAATGACATTGATATTGCTTGCATCTACACCATATGCCATAGCCGCGTTGGCCATAGATGAAGAAGAAGGAAATTTCGCGGATAGCGATCCAACACGTGTGTAACTTGATCGAATTTTTAATACTATTTCCCTTAATATATGCATGAACTTTCTGTAACCGAAAGCTTGCTTGATATAGCTCTGAAACATGCCCGAAATGCAAAAGCTGCGCACATTACAGACATTTACCTGGTAATTGGACAATTAGCTTCAGTTATAGATGATTCAGTGCAATTTTATTGGGATATTATTTCCAAAGATACGATTGCAGAAGGAGCTGAATTGCATTTCAAAAGACTTCAGACAGAATTTGTATGCAAGGAATGTAAAAATCAGTATCAACCAGTTGAAAATGATTTCTCTTGCCCCTCGTGTGCATCATCGAATATAGAAATTCTCACCGGTCGTGAATTTTACGTAGAATCAATAGAAATAAAAATCTAAATGACTCAATAAAAATGCTAACCCATTCCAAAAATACGCCCCGATTATAGCCATGCCCAATAGAATTTCTATTGTCGAGAATATTTTCAGCAAAAACGACCAAATCGCAAATAAAAACCGCCTGATTTTAGAAGATGCTGGCGTTTTCGCTATCAACCTTATGGCATCGCCCGGTGCCGGCAAAACTTCTGTAATTGAAAACACGGTTATGGAGATGGCGGGGCGTTACAAAATTGCTGTCATTGATGGTGATATCGCAACCAGCATTGATGCAGACCGCGCAGTAGCAGCAGGCGCGACCGCAATTCAGATTAATACCGGAGGAGAATGCCATCTTGACGCAAATATGCTGCACCAAGAATTGTCCAACTTGAACTTATCTGACCTGGATTTACTTATTGTTGAAAATGTTGGAAATTTGATTTGCCCGGCAAGCTTTCAACTGGGCACACATAAAAATATATTAATTGCCTCCATCCCTGAAGGTGATGACAAACCATATAAATATCCCGGTATGTATAGTGGCGTGGATGCATTAATCATCAATAAACTTGATTTATTGCCGTATGTGCCTTTTGATATGGATTACTTTGTCCGGGGTGTTGAGATATTGAACCCAGGACTGAAAACATTTCCTATGTCATGCGTTACCAAGGATGGATTCAACGATTGGCTGACATGGCTCAACGAGCAAATCAAATAATTCACCACTATTTAACCTTAATCCATTAGGTGGATTGGTTACGCCCAACAAATTAATCAATGAACGATATTATTGGTGCTCAAATCCATATTACCGGTATAGTGCAGGGAGTTGGTTTCAGACCATTTATTTATGGCCTGGCATTGGAGCATGAAATTAATGGATTTGTCCTCAACACTTCCGCAGGGGTCGATATAGTTATTGAAGGAAAACAAATCGATATCAACAAATTTCTGAATGGATTAAGCGAAAAAGCGCCGCCATTATCTCGCATCGATGATATTGCAGTTGAACATTGTAATCCATCTGGTTATCCAACTTTCGAAATACGACAGTCTCACGCCATTCCAGATGCATTCCAACCGGTGTCTCCTGATGCGTCCATATGCCAAGACTGCCTAAACGAGCTCTTCGATATAAACGATCGTCGTTTTCTTTACCCATTTATCAACTGCACGAACTGCGGTCCGCGTTTTACGATTATTAAAGATATCCCGTACGACCGCCCATCCACAACAATGTCTGAGTTTAGATTATGCCCAGAATGCCAGGTGGAATACTTTGATCCCCTTGACCGACGTTTCCATGCCCAACCTGTCGCCTGCCCTATGTGTGGTCCGCATGTCTGGTTAGAAACATCAGGTAATAGAAAAGAAACAACAAATTCGATTACGGGCAATCCTTCTATATCAGCCATATTAGCGGCGAGAGAGATGCTCAGGCAGGGGAAAATATTGGGCATCAAAGGATTAGGCGGCTTCCATCTGGCTTGTGATGCTCTAAATTCAGGATCCGTTGGTGAGCTGCGAAACCGAAAATTGAGAATCGATAAGCCCTTCGCAGTTATGATGTTGGACGTAGAAATGGTTCGCGAACATTGCTACGTCAATGATCACGAGCGTACATTGCTCGAATCTGTTGAACGTCCGATAGTGATTTTAGAGAGACGACCTGAATCATCCATTGCAGTATCGGTTGCACCTTTCCAATCCACAATTGGCGTGATACTGCCTTATACACCGCTGCATTATATGCTGTTTAGAAAATTACCTGACGACAATAAGCAATTATCGGTATTGGTTATGACGAGCGGCAACATCAGCGAAGAACCAATTGCCGTAGGAAATCGAGAAGCGCGTACGCGCCTGGGAACCATTGCGGATGCATTCGTAATGCACGATAGACCCATATTTACACGTTGTGACGACTCTGTGGTACGTGTATTCTTAGCACCGGATGAGCCATCGAAGAATGAGAAAGTTGAAAATGTGACGTACCCGCTCCGGAGATCACGCGGGTATGCTCCCTTTCCTGTCCATCTGTCGTTTGATTCACCTCCTGTAACAGCTGTCGGAGGTGAGTTGAAAAACACCTTTTGTCTTGCGAGGAACAGATACGCATTTTTAAGTCAACACATCGGTGACCTGGAGAATTTTGAAACACTAAAATCCTTTGAGAAAAACATAGTTCACTACGAACACCTCTTCCGTGTCCAACCAGAATTTATCGCTCACGATCTTCACCCAGATTATCTCGCCACGAGGTATGCGATTGAAAGATCCGAATCAGACAAAATACCTGCGGTTGGAATACAGCACCATCATGCCCACATCGCATCGTGCATGGCGGAACATGGACTCCCTGATGATGAGCCTGTTATCGGTGTGGCTTTTGATGGCACCGGCTATGGAACAGATGGCGCAATCTGGGGTGGAGAATTCTTGTTATCCAAATACAGTACGTTTCAACGGGTCGCTCATCTAAAATACATACCACTTCCAGGTGGGGACGCTGCTGTTCTAAAACCTGCCAGGACAGCACTTACCTACCTTTGGCAAGCTGATTTAGAATGGAATCCTGATCTGCCCTGTGTAGAGGCATTGGGCACTGAAGAACGCCAGGCGCTCCGCACACAACTAAAACAGCGCGTTAATTCACCGGACACATCCAGTATGGGTCGCTTGTTTGACGCTATTGCTTCTTTGATCGGCATCCGTCAAGCAATTAATTATGAGGCACAAGCAGCGATTGAACTGGAGGCGATCGTCGAGCCATCGGAGGAAAGTTCGTATCCTTACAAGCTGTCATCGTCTGCTGAATTAATTACGATTGACCCTGCTCAAATCATCCATTCTGTAATCAATGACTTGCGAACTGGTGTTAATCCTGCAAATATTTCTGCCCGTTTTCATAATAGTGTGGTATCGATGGTATTAGAAATTTGCACTAAGCTGCGTAATGATTTTGGTTATTCTCGTGTCGTATTAAGCGGCGGAGTATGGCAAAATTTGGTGCTGCTCTCAAGAACCTTACGAAGGTTACAAAATGAGGGCTTTCAGACTTACATTCACAGGCAAGTTCCACCAAACGACGGAGGCATTGCCCTGGGTCAAGCTGTTATATCAGCCAGGTCGATGATGTAGCGTTTATCTGTTATCATTTTCAAATGCAGAGATCAAATTTATTACTGGTTGGAGGATAACATGTGCTTAGGAATCCCAGGGAAAATTGTCGATGTTTATACAGCCAACGACTTAACTATGGGGAAGATAGATTTTGGTGGTGTTGTTCGCGAAGCCTGCCTCGTATATATTCCGGATGCAAAAGTCGGAGATTACACTTTGGTCCATGTAGGATTCGCATTGAATTTAATTAGCGAACAAGAGGCACAAGAGACCCTGGAACTTTTAAGAGAAATATCAGAGATCGAGGAAAAGCTCGGTCCAAGCCAATAATATCGTCACAACCGAATCGCTTATGATTAAATATTTGTCGGAATATAGGGACGTTGAACTGGTAAGGGTTGTTATCGATGAGATTAAACGGACGATTACACAACCATGGGTAATGATGGAGATTTGTGGTGGCCAGACACATGCCATTATGCGCTACGGGCTCGATCAGCTATTACCGCCAGAAATAGAATTGGTTCATGGACCCGGATGTCCTGTATGCGTCACATCTTTGGAACTGGTAGATAAAGCCCTAGCAATCGCCTCCCAGGCAAATGTGATTTTTACTTCTTACGGTGATATGCTGCGTGTCCCTGGATCTGATCAGGATTTGTTTTCAGTACGTGCTTCCGGAGGAGATGTGCGAGTGGTGTACTCGCCCCTCGATGCGATAAACATAGCGCAACAGAACCCAGATAAAGAGGTTATCTTCTTCGCAATTGGATTTGAGACCACAGCGCCTGCAAACGCCATGAGCATCCTACAGGCAAGCAGTATGAATTTAATGAATTTCAGTGTGCTGGTCTCTCATGTACGTGTTCCGCCAGCGATGCATGCCATCCTAAGTTCTCCATTGAACCGCGTGCAAGGCTTTCTCGCCGCTGGACATGTTTGCACAGTAATGGGTTACTGGGAATACGTACCAATTTCCGAACAATACCAGATTCCCATCGTTGTCACAGGGTTTGAGCCGGTGGACATTTTGCAGGGCATATTGCTTACCATCCAGCAGCTAGAACAAGGGCTATATGAAGTTGACAATGCATACACCAGACTCGTAACGTACAATGGCAATAAACCGGCTCAAAAAGTAATTCAACAGACATTCACCACGTGCGACCGCAAATGGCGCGGGATTGGGGAAATACCTTCAAGCGGTTGGTGTATAAGGTCCGAGTATGCATCGTTTGATGCAGAAAAAAGATTTAATGTTGAAGGCATCCACCCCAACGAATCTCCCTTGTGTATCGCTGGAGAAATATTACAAGGCATAAAAAAACCAAACCAATGCAGCGCCTATAGAATTTCATGCACACCAGAGAATCCGTTGGGAGCTACAATGGTTTCTTCTGAAGGTGCATGTGCAGCTTACTACAGATATTCGCTAGAAGAAATTTAACTGATGACTAAAATAATCGCCCCAATTGATGGGCCAGCATGCCCGGTCCCCCTCCCCCACGTAAATAAAATTGTAATGGGACATGGTAGTGGAGGAAGAATGTCACACGATTTAATTACACACACATTTCTTCCTTTTTTCGACAATGATGTCTTAAGGAGAAGCAATGACGCCGGTGTGGTAATTCCGAAGCGGAGCACACCCGACCATAATCTCGATGTTGGAAAATTGGCTATCAGTACAGATTCACATGTTGTCTGGCCATTATTCTTCTCCGGGGGTGATATCGGTCGATTGGCAGTTTGCGGAACGGTCAATGATGTAGCAATGATGGGAGCAGATCCCCTGTACCTGACGGCTGGCTTCATACTGGAAGAAGGTTTAGAATTTGAGATCCTTGAACGTATCATCAAATCAATGCAAGCATCAGCACAGGAAGCAAGAATTCAAATAGTAGCCGGTGACACAAAAGTAGTCCAAAATGGCAAGGCTGATGGTGTATACATAAATACTTCTGGAGTTGGTATTCTTCCCAACGATCTAATTATTGATGGTGCCTATGCGCAACCCGGCGATATTGTCCTCATATCAGGGACAATCGGTGATCATGGCATCGCCGTTCTCGAAGCGCGCGGTGAATTAGGCTTTCGGTCCGGAATATCTAGTGATATTGCCCCACTTAATGATATGGTGCAAAATATCCTCGAAGCGGGAGCTGATGTGCATGTTTTACGTGACCCCACTAGAGGTGGTCTGGCAACCAGTCTCACCGAAATCGCCAGGCAATCACATGTATGCATTGAAATAAATGAGACCAGCATACCGGTTCGACCAGCCGTCAATGCTGCCTGTGAGATGTTGGGGTTCGATCCCCTATATATTGCGAATGAGGGCAAATTGATAGCTATTGTGAGTGAAGCAAGTGCAGGTCAGGCCTTAGAGGCTATGCGCAATTCGCGCTATGGAGATGACGCCACCGTTATCGGCAAGGTAATTGACAAACCTGAAGATCGTGTCCTAATGAAAACAGCACTGGGAACCACCAGGGTAATCGAAATGCTTTCAGGGGAGATGCTGCCAAGGATTTGCTGACCTCGGAAACAGAACTACATTTCTTCGACCCATTCGTACCGAACCTAATTCATTCAATCCTTATCAGCTATCACCCAGGCGTTGATCCCGTCCAAATGGATCTGCGTTCGCAGGTGAAGCTGCTCGCACATCTCAGATATCCTGTGCGGATTGATAAAATGGCTGCGCATCAGTGCGAACCGTTCAGCCACCGCCATAATTTTGACACTAACTTTTCTAACGTCGGGTTCCTCAATCACGATTCGTCCTCCCGGACGTAAAACTCGATACATTTCAGCAATAGACTCCTTATGATCGCACACATGATGGAGTGCGTCTACCATTATCACCCTATCGAAGGCTTCATCAAAGAACGGCAGTAGTTCTGTGTGCGATCCAACTGTGCGCAGCCCGCGTTTCCTGTAAGCCTGACGTAACATATCGATCGACGCATCTGCAATAACGATTGTTGAAGCCAATCCATTTAACTGTTGTGCGACCCGACCGGTTCCACCACCCGCGTCCAACAACTTGCCTTGAGTGGGTAGATCGATCAATTCTATCAATTTTTGGCTGTATTTCAGTGGAATTGCACGGTCATAGTATGGTGCTAAAAAACCGAAATGGTCAAATAATGGCATAACGTTATCCAGCTCCTACAAAATCCTTATACGACAAATATTGCGCCCATCCATCACCAACGGGTGGGCGCCTTTACGACTCATGTTCATCAAGCCATAAGTCATTATCATCGGGATCTAGCTCGTCCCATTCTTCGATGCCATCATCATCCCTATCGGAATCCACTAATATCATCCGCCCGAGCGTAAGTCATGCAGCCCTCATCAGGGTCAATTTCCACTGCTGCTGCACCGCAGTAGGTGTCATCTATAAATACGCATTCAATATAATGACAACGGATGCGCGGCATAACTACCTCCAACTTCTTCTACAGAGCAATTTCATTCGCAAACCCCGCATTCCGGGATGTCACCAATAAACCAGGCATCAACAAGAGAATTTTCAGGCAAGTATTTTACTTCAGAAGGGATGATTATAAGTGCATTTGCCTGCACCAATGAATGCAAATTACCTGAGCCCTGGTGTCCAGTCAAATATGCGATCATTTGATCGGCATCTTTACACACAACCGCCCTTAAATAAGCTTCTCTCCCATCTGATTCGATAGATTCCGAAAGTGTGACTCTCTGTGTAATTCTGTACCAGGTTATCATTCCACCCAATTTCCTCAAAATAGCCCGGACAAATACCTCGAATCCTACGTACGCGGAGACTGGATTGCCCGGAAGACCAACAAATGGGATGTCCCCATAGCGACCAAATGCCAAGGGCTTCCCTGGCCGCATGTTTACTCTCCAAAAATCGAGCTGGCCATGTTGCTCCACGACGCTTCGCACAAAGTCAAATGTTCCAACACTCACGCCAGCAGAGGTTAATATCAGATCCACTTCTGATGATATTGCTTTATCCATTCTTTCACGGATCATTTCCCGATTATCATCGACGATACCAAGGTCAACGGGTACTCCACCTGCTTCTCTTACCAAAGCAATTAGTGTAAAACTGTTTGAATCATGAATTTTTCCGGGTGTTAACGGTTCATCAAGGGGTAGAAGTTCATCGCCAGCAGATAATATCGCTACACGAGGTTTATGATGGACAGATATTTCTGGTATCCCTAGCATAGCTAATAAACCAATTCCTTGTGGTCTGATCCTATCTCCTGCCCTAATAACCATTGTTCCGGTTGAAATATCCTCACCTTTAAATCGGATATTTTCCCCAATTTGCACGGGGCGTTTAATCTCAACGGATCGTGGTGCATCCAGTCCAACCGTTCTATAATTAAAATTGGTATCCTCTACAGGAACAATAGCCTCTGCTCCATCGGGCACAGAAGCACCTGTCATGATCCGTACAGCCTGGCCAAATCCTAACTTTAAACTCAGATCTACTCCCGCTGGAACATCTCCAACAACATCTAGAGTCACCGGCTTTTCTGAGGTCGCCAGGTGTAAGTCTGCCACTCGTACTGCGAAGCCATCCATTGCAGAATTTGTAAAGAAGGGGAAATCCATCGGTGAAGTGATATCCTGTGCGACAACCCTTCTGTTTGCGTCTTCAATCCGGATCATCTCCACACCAAGAGGTTCGAATTTGTCAAGAAGTCGATTTCTGGCAACTGCGACATCAAGCAATTTCTTCGGACCTTCTTCTATAGCATCACTCAAATTTTATACTCCAACCATATAATAATGTGACCGAGTCTTATATTTTTCCTAATCGCTCGTATGTCTTTTATTGGCGAAAAATTATACCATTCCCCATCCTCACATTTCTCCGTCCTTCCCCCAGTAGAAATTATTAATACTTTTATCCCGGATCTACACGCTGCGCTTCTAAAACATTGGGGAGATTTTCGAGTCGATCAAGAACTCTAGACAACTGCAAAATATCACGAACCTCCAATATGAGATCAAAAACAGCTAGATTCCGGTGTGTCTTCGCAGCAACCGTTGGCATGTTAATGCCTTCATCTGTTATCAAGGTAGATACATCTTTCATTAAGCCGTTGCGATCATACGCTTTAATCCTTACTGGTATGGGAAATGTTGTTTTAGGCGCCCCCCAGGTCACGTTCACCAACCTCTCCCGGTCATCAACTCTTAAGACGTTTGGACAATCCCTACGATGAATAGTAGCCCCGCGCCCGCGTGTGATGTACCCAATTATTTCGTCACCCGGGGCAGGATTGCAGCAGCGCGCCATCGAAGTTAGCAGACCCTTCAATCCCAACACTGTCACTGTGTCGCCTGGAAGGAGTTGCTCAACCTTGGATGGCTTTATGAAATCTTCAATACTTTCTTCTTCTTCCTCGCGTGTCAAATACCTCACAATACGAGAAATCGGGAGATCACCAATTCCGAGGGCAACATACATCTCATCTACGCTGCGAAATGTAAATTCTTTTGCCAGTCGCTCAAGATTTGCGCCCGTCAAACCCAGTCTGCGGAGTTCCTTCTCCAATAACGCTTTCCCCTGAATTGAATTCTTATCTCGTGCTTGGCGTTTAAACCAATGACGAATTTTCGATCGCGCACGTTGGGTCTTCACCATTCCCAGATGAGGGTTTAACCAGTCTCGACTCGGGCCACCGCGTTTAGCAGTCAATATTTCAACTTTATCGCCGGTCTGGAGTTTATAATCAAGTGATACCAGTTTTCCATTGATTTTCGCCCCTCGACATCTGTGTCCGATATCGGTATGCACATGGTAGGCAAAATCGATGGGCGATGATTCAATTGGCAAATCAATTATGTCCCCGCGGGGTGTAAATACATAAACGCGATCTTCAAAAACATCAGTTTTCATGCTGTCGATGAATTCTTCCGCGTCCTCAACATCCTTACGCCATTCCATTAGGGACCGAAGCCAGACAATCCGCCGCTCGTAATCCTCATCTCGGCGAGACCCTTCCTTGTACCTCCAATGCGCCGCTATTCCATATTCAGCTCCCTGGTTCATTTCCGGAGTACGTATTTGAATTTCTAACGTTTTTCCGTCATCATATACCACGGCTGTGTGCAGCGATCGATAAAAATTATCTTTTGGTGCTGCAATATAATCGTCAAATTCACCGGGAATGGGCCGCCAATTCGCATGGATATATCCCAGGCAGGCATAACAGGAAGGGTCATCCTTCACAATTATCCGGACTCCCCGTACATCATAGACCTGATCAAACGGTACGCCTTTTCTATCCATCTTGCGATAAATAGAGTAGATATGCTTTGGCCGCGCTGTGATCTCAGCCTGGATTCCAGCCTTACCGAGAATTTCGGCAAGTTTATTTTTTATCTCCTCTACCTGACTTTCCCGGCTTGATCTCCGCTCGACAAGTTGTTCTGAGATTTTCCGGTACACATCTGGGTTCACATATCGAAACGCCAGGTCTTCCAACTCCCACTTTATCTGCCATATCCCCAATCGATTCGCAAGCGGTGCAAATATATCAAGTGTCTCCTTAGCAATTCGCTGTCTTTTTCGTTCTGGCATGTGGTTTAATGTTCGCATATTATGTAATCTATCAGCCAGCTTGATCAAAATAACCCGAACATCCTCACCCATCGCCAAAAATGTTTTTCGCAAAGTTTCTGAGACGAGATCGTACCTTCTCCGCCGAGAAATCTGATCGATCTCGTCATCCGGATCGAGACTTCCACGTCGGATAGCAATTTGGCGCAGCTCTTCATCATCCTCTACCTCTTCTGGATGTTGATCCCCACGAGATACTCGTGGTAATTGTGCTAATTTTGTAACCCCATCAACCAAGCGGCAAATCTCTGCTCCGAAATCCCGCTCTATATCATCGAGAGAAACATCAGTATCCTCGACTGTATCATGCAGCAATCCTGCTGCCACTACCGAAGGTGGAACCCTGAGTTCTGCTAAAATCTCGGCCACAGCCAAACAATGGCTGATGTAAGGATCCCCAGATGCGCGCTTTTGGCCCTTGTGAGCCTTATCAGTGACACGATAGGCGCGTTTTACCAGCTCCTGATCAGAAGATGAATAATTGTCAGGAAGCGACGAAATCAGGTCCTCGATTTTTATCGGTTTAACCTTACTCTTCATTGCAATTTCCAGCCAACATAGTATAACGACTGGCTGGTATAGCAGCAAGGGTAATTAAGCTAGTTATTTACAAAATTTAAATTTGAAGTCATCAAGCATTCAACCCCCAATCATATTTTACGTAATTCATTCGAATCGATTTTTTGTTTTCATCAATCCATTTTTTTCTATAGTCATCGGGTAAATAATTGGATAAAAATTTGATAACCCCGTGGCGTCCTCCAAAATCACCTTCAAACCAGCGGAAGATTTCGGAGGTAGATAAAGCATTTTGTTGTTTATCAATTTCTACATTCTCATTTACAAAGTTTTCTGCAGCTTGATCCAATTGTAGTCCTAAGCAGTCAGCGCTATAAAATTGGACCGGCGGACATGATCTGCTCGCACAATTAAGAGCAAAATGTACACGAACATCCGGGGGCTTAACCACCCAATCCGCGTGCGGGTCCCCTGAAAGAAAATGGCGCCCTGGCAAGTAAGGATTACCACGATTTCCGCGAAGGATTCCGTGTTCGATATCCTCACAGCTCACTCGCAAACCGGACACATTGTACGCTGCCCGGCGGAAAAAAGTTATAATTCCTAGTTTGCCCTCTGTCACACTTTGCTGCGTACCAAATGCGATAACAGCATCAATCATCAGTACGTTATAAAGGTTGATCCAAAATGAAAGCTGCTTATCAACAGTGTCTAATGACATAGGATCAAACATTTGAAGTAAAGGCGAACATTGACTTCGATACTCCTGATAAGCCTTACCACCGATTAAACCAGAATAATCTACTTTATAACCATTCTCATCAATTGCTGCAAGCTTTATTTCATCCAAGGATTGTTTTAATTCTGATGCCAGATCAATCCCTCCCCTGGGGATTGTTGTATTCGAAGATAGGTTGAGTACATTAGACTCACCGACTCCCGTAAAACGGCTTAGTAAAAATTCTCTAATGCGAATAATACTATCCGCCCATTTGCCCCCTGTTTTATAAGACGTTTGGTCCTTTACTTTGTTATTCGTCAGCACGTGGGTGTATTTTTCATCGGTTGTTTTAGTTGGCCAGCGCTCGAGAGTCTCTTAATTGTGATCCTTATAATTTTTCTCTCCAGCGCGCACAGGTACTTGAATTCGATTTTCAGCGGGCGGAAATGGGCATGACCAACGGTCATTGTACGCACAGTAGGGATTGTACGCCAGGTTGAAATCAACTAAAAATTTGCCGTCATCCTGAGGTTCAGGATCAAGATAACGCCCTGCCGGATAAGTCTCATCGCCGGCAAGTGAATCAACGAACGGCAAAAAGAAGCCGTGCTCATTTACATATATGGTTAATTCTGCTGCCTCACCTTCCACAGAAAACTTAAAATTCCCGAAACGCTGAAATGATTGAAAATCGCCGGTCGAGGTTTGCATTTGAATCTTAGCTTTCTCTTGAAACTGATCTACATTAACCAAAATATTTAAGTCAGTATTTTCAGGAAAATAATCCAATCCGTTGAAACCGTGCTTCTGATTGTCCGTTAAGGGACTGTGTGGATCTTGTGCCATAAAATCATCTTTACTTCTTCGTAATGTTGTTAATTCGCTCATGTGATTGCCTCTATTAGTTATCAATTGATGATTAGACGCCTATTATGCTGTTTTTCTTACCTTTTTCAGAGTAGAATACACTCTTATTGTTGGTTTGGCATAGATTTAAAGATGTGGGTACATTATCACACCGCAGTATAAGGCGATAAATTATTAAGAGGTTTTATCGTGGTAAATTTTGAGACAAACATAGATGTTCCGTTCCTAACTACAGAACAAATGATTGAAGTCGATCGGGCCATGATCGAAGATTATCGCATTGAATTAATCCAAATGATGGAAAACGCCGGCCGTAATCTGGCTCATTTAGCGAGGAAACGATTCCTTGATGGAAATCCAGAACATAAACAGATCGTTATTCTTGCTGGTACTGGAGGGAATGGGGGCGGGGCTCTGGTGTGCGCTCGGAGACTGCATAATTATGGCGCCGAAGTCCAAATCATAACGACTAAATCAGTAGAGAACTTCTCCCCCATTCCAGCACACCAATTGGAAATCGCGTGCAGAATGGCTATACGCGTATCAGATTTTAATGAATTAATGGGACCCTTCACACCTGATCTCATCATTGACGGGATTATCGGTTACAGCCTCAAAGGCGCTCCCAGAGGCGATGCCGCCAGGATGATTCGCTGGGCAAATGAACAGAATTCGCCAATTTTATCCCTGGATACACCTTCGGGAGTAGATGCAACTACTGGAAATCCCTTTGACCCGTCAATCCATGCTGCAGCGACCATGACACTCGCCTTACCCAAGGAAGGGCTGAGACTTGCTGAAGTCCAAAATAATATTGGCGAACTTTATCTGGCAGATATCAGTGTTCCGCCTGGTTTATATTCCCAGTCCCCCCTCTCACTTGATGTTGATTATATATTTTCCAGAAGTGATATCGTTCGGTTATGGTAAGAACCGAACTACGGCACGAATTCTTGTGCTTCAGGCGTTGGTGTTTCAAAGAATAATGGTGTTGGCGTTTGGGTGATCCCAACCGAAGATTCCCAAGGATACAGCCTTTGTGGAGCGCCAAGGAAATACTGCTCCATAACTCTACGAAAAATTGGCGCCGCCCACTCGGACCCCTCACCCGCATTTTCCACGATGACCACAACTACAATGTCAGGTTTATCCTCGCGTTCTGCCAGGGAATAGCCCACAAACCATGCATGAGGATCTAGCAAGCTCGATTCAGCAGTACCCGTTTTTCCGGCAATCGGGATATTAAAGCCTCTAAATGCATTATAGGCAGTACCTCGGGGATCGCTGCTGAAAACCACGCCTTGCATGGCTTCTTGAATTGCATTTATAGTGTCTTCCTGTATTGGCAATGTGCCGCTTATCTCCGGACCAATCTCGAGAACTGGCTCCCCGGTGATATCCACTACACGATCGATCACCCACGGAGTATTCAAATCCCCACCATTGCCTATTGCCGCAACAAACCTCGCCACCTGCAGAGGGGTTACGAGCAGTTCGCCCTGTCCAATCGCAAGATTGATCGCGTCCCCCGGTTCTTTTTGATCGGGAACATTTCCCGCTTCTTCATTCACTCCTACAATACCCGTCGGGCTTCCCAACCCGAATCCACGCGCCATATCTGGCAATGCCGATGTAAATCCCTGTTCATATAGATCCAATCCAATGTGCCAGAAGTAAGGATTGCACGAACGAATCAAGCCCTCAGATAATGTTAAGGTACCGCTCGGTTGGGTTTCCCCATCTTCCAAAAACCAGTCGTATGTCCAGTCATTTAGCTCCAATCCAAGAGCTTCTTCAAAAAAATATCCACATTCGTACAATGTATCAGGTGTGTATAAGCCACTCTCAAGTCCAGCAGCCATTGTGATGATCTTAAATACAGAACCTAGAGGATACTGTCCTTGCGCCGCCCGATTAAACAATGGGTTGTTGGGGTCGTTGTAGATGTCTGCGAGTAAAGAATCCCAGTTTATATTTTCTGTTTGAAAACCATTTGGATTATATTGAGGCGATGATGCCATGGCGAGAACTTCTCCAGTATTCCTATCCAGAACTACAATTGCACCCCTGAATCCAGCAATGGCTTGTTGTACATCCTGCTGGAACTCACTATCCAAAGTAGTGTATATATCATTTCCTGGATCGCTTGGGGACTGAGCGATTTGGTCAACCATTTTTCCTTCGCTATCAAATACATACAATGTCCCACCGCGCTCTCCACTCAGTAACCCTTCACCCCATTCCTCTAGCCCATCACGTCCAACTTTTTCGAAGCTCTGGTAACCCAATCGGCGAAATTCATCGACTTCATCCTCCTGGATTGCGCTGATGTAACCGGTGACATGAGGTGCTATTCCGCCATCAGGATAAAATCGCGAAGAATAGTATCCAATTACCGCTGCACCGTATCCCGATAGTGCATTTACTATTCTTTCGTATTCATCTGAGAAGACTTCAGCAATTGGAATGTAGGTGCCAAAGGGGGTATTTTCTACCTTGTTGATGATCGTATCGACACGAAGTCCCGAAATATTCGACATCAATGACAGTAATCCTTCCGACTCTTCTAGCAGAACATATTCTGACCTCAGCCCAACAGCCACGGCATCCGCTTGAGTTGCCAATGGATTCTCGTTGGAATCATAAATATCCGCTCGAGGAGTAATCACAGAATCACGTTTGAGATAATTGCCTCCGGCGAGGTCCGGCATGATTAGTGTTTCGTCCCACACTATCTGCCAATCACCATCTTCTAGTACAAGTTCCATGACATAATCGGATCGCAATATTTCTCCAAATAACGTACTTTGAAAGACAACATCATATCCAACCTGTGCAGTATCAGTATGCATTTGTTTGGGAAATATGCTATACGACAGCTCGCTTAGCGCCATTTCATTCGCGACGTCCCGATGGCGGTCCGAGAATTGTTCCTCAGAGATAAGTTCTTTCCTTGCAGCCGCCAGTTTGCCATACATCTCTGAGTAATCATCTTCTTTCCATGCCGACAGGTATTTCGTTGCGGCCAATTCCGCTTGTGGTACCTTTATCGTAATTTCCTGCGGTTCGGGAAGCGTGGATGTCGGAACAACTGGTGAAACCGTTGGAAGGTTTTCTGTCGGCCCTGCACAGCCTATTAGTAGAACAAGTGCGATGAATGGAAGAACAAGCTGAATCACCATTTGGCACGAGCAGAGCCCAATAATTTTTTTAAAATATTTGATAGTTTCCATAAGTTTATCAACAGCATTTATCTACGCTTTATCCTGCCTACAGACATGCGGAAACGATTATAAACTAAATAAATCCGACACCTGTTTGAGGATAGATATTAATGAGGCAGTCTCATATAATTATTATTGGCGACTAATAGCAGCTTAATGATCTAACATCAAGCTTATGGCATTATATCGAGCACTTCTGGCCAAACAGGATAATACATCGCCCATTGCTTTCCCGCATTTCGTATGAAGTCCTCCGCCACATCTAGCACTGCTTCTGCGTTATACATGATCTCGCTGCGTCGATCCGATCGCGGCTGCATATAAATTGCATCAGAAGCATGCATCACATAAACTCCATCTTCGTTCAAAATATTGGACGAAATGTATATAGGCACCTTCGAGCGTAATGCAAGCAGTACATGAAAAACCGGCAGTGACGCTGGACGACCAAAAAATATGGGCCTATATTTTATATCCGGTATCGGACGGTCAATCCCTGTAACAACCGTTCCTCCGCTGTCCAATCGCTTATACGCCTCACGCAGCGCGGATTTCGAAGCCGGCATAAAATCAAATCCGAAACTTTCTCGAAGGTCATTCTGCCACTGATATCCCCCACCTGGATCCGGAACCGAAATAGCGAATGCTGATACGCCACTTTCCCCCAATGCTATAAAGCCAATATCTAAATTACTGGTATGCAAGCCGACCACGAGCAAAGCGTTTTTACCTTCCTTAGATTGCTCAATTAATTCTTCAATTTTTGGGCTGAATTTCATTAACCGCTTAAAACCAGCCGGTTTTTTTAGATTGTGATACAGATCAAATTGGCAGCGAGCTGAGCTTTGTAATGCGTTATGGACAGCAATGTCCAGCTGGTTAGAATCTAATTGCTCACCGGAGATCACCCACTGATTTGCACGGGCGGCGCGTACCATTGGCGAGTCATTTTTCTGAGCTATGCGATCCGCCATCTTACGAGCTATCCGGTAACCAATACCAGATGGCATGATCCGACCCAGTGTTAGTCCAAATCCAATCCCAAAACGACTATTGATTATTGACTGTAGATCCATTATTTTTCCTCAATCTCGATTATTAATGCACTTTACGATTAATTTGACTTGTAACAAAAAATTCTGTAAACTGATTATAAGTCATAACCCATTGAAATATAGCAAAACAAAGTTCAACATTTGGCTGTTAGATAGCATAATTTTATAACATGGAGGTGAAGTATGAATTCCATTAACCTGCATAGACCAATAAATATTCTATTGGCGGACGATGGATCAGAACACGCTCTTTCTGCCATTAATTTAATTCGAGATTTGCCCTTACCAAAACAAAGCAGAGTGTTGGCAATGGGTGTGCTAATACCCCGAGAATCATCAAACCATGCAATACTCTCTGAAGTGCTTGATCAGTCGAAAGCCTTTCTGGAGGATAAGGGGATTAAAACCGACACAGAGTTGGTACTCGGCTACCCACAAGAGATATTGATTGAATATGCTGAGAAGTATAACCCTGACTTGATTGTAGTTGGCGCGAAAGGGTTGCGAGCCACTCTTGGAATATTGTTAGGTGGTGTTGCCCAACAGGTTGTGGAATATGCTCACTGTCCAGTACTCGTCGTAAGGGCTCCTTACACTGGGTTAAATCGCATTACAATCGTCACAGATGGATCTATCCACAGCCAAAAAGCCGCGGAATACATCAGCGGTAAACCGGAAGCCTCCGGTGATTTCCAATGCCATCAATTTCCACTTCCCCTGGATACTGAGATCAGTATTGTACACGTCCTGCCGCCACTACCCTCCCCAGAAATAATAGCCAGATCCTGGCCACTTGGCCCTGAAATGCTGCCATCTTATACACCAGAGCCTGCAGCTGAATCGGACTGGCTCGATCGGGAAACACCCATAGGACAGGCGATTCTCGATCGATCGATTGAATCATTCTGCTCGTGTGGAATTGATGCTAAAAGCGAATTATTAATGGGAGATGCTGCGACCGAGATAATCGAATTCACCAAAGTTAATTCTATCGATCTAGTCGTGTCGGGATCGCGTGGACTCAGTCAGACAAAAGGCTGGCTGCTCGGAAGCGTATCACGAAAACTTGTCCATTATGCAGGATGTTCCGTGCTTATAGTGAAGGGAAGGTCTGAAGAAAATTGATTAATTGAAACTGAAGTGGAATAACTTAATCTGAATTCAAGAAGTTAAGGAGGGGGCTGTTATTTAAAATATTGAACCCGGAAATGATACTCCAGGTTCATACGTAACTCAGGCGGTCCCGACGGGATTCGAACCCGCGATCTCGGCCTTGACAGGGCCGCATGTTCGGCCAGCTACACCACGGGACCGTGCGGGCGATAGTTTACCATATGCATTGGGGAGCGTCAAGAAGACCGCGCTCAGACAGTATATACTTCCTTGCCGGAAGCTCATCCCCAATTCTCCCCCATAGTCCATGGTCTGGGAAGAATATATTTTTATCTGGCCAGTTGAAAACAATCTCCTGCATTGTTTTCATGGTTAATGCAAATTCCACATTTCTAAAACTTTCTTGAGTAATAATGGCTATGCGCAGCATGTAGATGACTTATAATTCCCATATCCAGCTTTATTGCTTTTATCACCACTTAAATCTGTCATGAAAAGATATCCCATTCCTGCAAAAGAAATCCGCACTGAAATAAAAGTTAAAAATTCATTATTCATCAGCAGCGTGGCTCCTGCGTTTTCTACAGACCAGGCTCGCAAGTATATTTCACATATCAAATCTGAGTATTTTGACGCATCGCACAATGTACCAGCTTTTTTGATCGGACACGGAGATTCAATTATTAATCATTGCAGCGATGATGGTGAACCCTCGGGAACTGCGGGACGCCCCGTGCTATCTGTGCTCCACGGGAGCGGGTTCGGTGATATTGTAATCGTTGTAACTCGCTATTTTGGTGGTATAAAATTAGGGACCGGCGGTTTAGGCCGTGCCTACAGCAGTGCAGCAAAAAGCGCTCTTGCAATTCTTCCCAAAGCCATCAGGGTTCCCACTTACACGATTATGATAGCATCACCATATAATCGATTCGATGTTATCCGGAACCTAATTAAACATCATAAAGGAATAATCGCAGCCCAAGATTTTGAAGTCGAAGTAACAATCACAGCAACATTGGATGTTTTAGACTATCAAAATTTTCAATCTGCATTACAAGAAGCTACAAATGGAAAAATTGAAGCGGTGATCACTAAATCCTCGGAGGAGATCATTTCGATTTAGAAGCGTACGTTTAGTTAAATTGCTAAAGAGCCGGCTTTACTCTAGGACGGCAACTTCCCGAAGCGCTAATTCTCTATCTGAGACTGTAATAACCGCAAGAGTGATCTACGCGCCAGAAGATCTGTGCTCACCATCCCCTCGACACACCCTTCATCAACAACCGGCAACGCAGTAATTTCGTGATACTCAAGCTTCCTGATAACTTCGACCAAATTTTCAGATGGATCAGCAGAGATCACTTGCCTGCTCATAATCTCTTGCACGGACATATCCATTTGCAACCCACCTGCAGTTGCTCGTGTAATATCCCATTCCGTAACAACACCTGTCAATTCACCATCTGTTTTTACTACTGCAATAATTGGACAATTCTCTTCGATAAGAATGGAAGCTGCCTCACGAACAGTCTGACTATCCGCAATTGTGGGAATCGGGGCCATAATCTCAGCAACTGTCCGATCACCTTCACTTGAAGCTACGCGTCCGATGCTGATCCTTTCCGCAGCCTCGTATGGCAACATGTCTGCATCCGAAACCAGTAGATCGATAAATTCGCGCATATTACGCTGAATGACATCTTTCCTCTGAGTTTCTCCAGCAATTAGGCGTTGTTCAGCTAATTCAGCCAACTCCTCTTCATGACTCTTCAACCGATGATTAACTGCATCGCGATCACCCAACATTTCATCCGGAATACGTAAATGGTCCGGCGTCTTAATTAAGTGCTCCTGTGCCGCGAATATCACTCCACCGGAATTAACCAGATAATCCGTGGCAATTAGAACACCTCTATCACGATATACAGCTCGTTCCATGCGCGCTCTGGCAGTTTTTCGAGACGATTCGGGGGAATAAGTATTTGCACCTTCAATGATCACCCACCAGTCACCCATCTGCTTTACCGTCATGGAAGGTTGAGTTGTTGCATCAACATCTATATAATTCGCAATCGGTGCTGCAGGTATCATACAAAAAGCAGATTCGCGTAACAGGTCATTTGGTGCATTTGAATATTTGCATGAAGCCACTCTTGTTGGAGGTTGAATGTATTCCTGGTAGTAAGGTTGTGTTACCAGACCATGCTCCTGCCACATGTTAAACAAAGTAGACACAGGCAAACCTGCTTGATCGTATAGATACCCAAGGGCATCACTTATCCCAACTACACGCGCTCCAGGTATTCTTTCACCAAGGATGCGGGAAGCATGAGCCCCAACAGCACCAAATCCTTGAATTAATACCATCAACTTTCCTGGCTTAGGGATTTGCAGATTCACAAATTGTGGCAGCTTCTTCAAACGCGTCATCTCCTCGAGTAACGCCTGTAGTGCGATAATCGTACCACCTGCCGCTGCCCCAAGGTTATCGATCCGATTGCCACCCATATCTACTGGTTTAGACAACGCGTTATCCATTCCATTTTCAATGGCGATGGTTTTCATATCCGCATCATTGGTACCAACATCCGGACCGGGCAAATAAATATCACGATAAGGATACAACAATCGAGCAAAACCTCTCACAACTTCTGTGTGCTCCTTAGGAGTTAGACTTCTTTCAGCCACAATGCCGGATTTTCCACCGCCATATGGTAAATCTGCTGCAGCGTTTTTTAGAGTCATTCCACGCGCAAGATTGTGAATGGCTAATGGTGTCACATCTGGCAGCATTCTAATGCCTCCCATAGAAGGCCGTCCCATCGCTAGATTATCTACGACCAAATACCCGCCGATCTCTAGTGGTGAATTCTCATCCCACATACACACAACAATCCTGGGACCCAAATTATCCACTTCGATACCCAACCGGGCCAATTGGTCGACATCCATGGGGCTAAATTCCATGGAGCAGCGTCCGTCCTTTTTTATTAGGCGACTTGTCCAGGTTCTCTCCAGCAACCTCTGGCGAAGAAATTGTTCCATACGTTTTGGAATCATCGCTTCACTCCTTCTACGCACCCGGAAATATTACTTATGCAAATTTTTTGCCGCGATAAATGACAGCCCATTTTCTGTCAATGCCCAAGCAGTCTTATTCAAGGAATCAAATTTATCATGGTAATTACTTCGAATATATTCCCAATCTCCCGATTCAATGATTTCGCTCTTGTCACGGAAGTAATCAAGGATATCCGAAGGGTAATCTTTCGTTTGTTCAATCTCTATATCCCCTCCCTCGTGTTTGGCCGAGATGTTTGCCACATGATCAGCGATCTCTACTAGCTCATCTCTACGGTTGTATGGTTGGCGCACGATGCTTTTCCAGGTCTCTGTGATGTGATGCTCAAAACGAACCACATCCTCAAATCCGAGTGCCTTTCGAAATTGTGCCGTAATCTCCATGGTCTCATTATTTATGGAATTGCTCCAATTAAAACCAATTAAAGGTGACGTACCATCATCTCGAGCGAATAATTTCGCCCCAATCAATGTCCAAAGTGCTGCGTATGGGTTGTCGTTGCCCACAAAGACGGATATCTTAAACTCAATATCCACGCCCAAACGGTGAAGAAGATAACCAATGAGCACAGTACCTGGATTTACATTGAGCACCTGCCTAACACCATAATTAGTGTAATAGTAAAGGAATTCATCCAGCCATTTTAGTGCATATTCGTTCGGCTGCCCAACTCCTCCAAAATAGCCTGTGATCGTCTCTGGACCTCCCAGGTGGACGTTCGATCCATCCGTTCCTTTTGTATCTAGAGTCTCCACATAGGAAGCACCTACGATTTGCATCGCTGCTGCTATCGCAGGAAGATCACCATCTTCTTCTTGCTCCTTCATCTTCCTTACTTTGATATACCGCCCGGGCATCAATTTATCTTCTTCTATTGCACGACGGGCAATCTCATTAATCCAAGGGAAGTACTGGGTTGCGCTGATTTCCAATGTAACGGCGAAATCGTCAGCGAATTGCATCGAATCTGCTTTCTCTCCCAACACTTTGCGGCGATAATCCGCAATAGTGATGAATGCGCCTCTATCGCGCTGTTCCATCAACCATTGTAAATCCTTGAGGTATTCCGGATTGATTTCTTCTACCTTGCTTAGCAGAACATTAAGTCTGGCCGCTTGCTCTGCTTTTTGGTTGATTTCTTCCGGACTGCCGTATTTTGCAACAACGTCCAAGAAATCGTTGACCGCCTGCATATCCGGATCCAGTAGTATATCGTTTATGGCATCTAACCGGTCATAGGGTATCTTTAACCGTTGTTGCAGATTCTTATCCATATTTTCCTCCATAGGTACAGAAAAAAGACAAGATTACTCCAATATTTTATTTAGATTATCAAATTCTTCATCACGCATCCTGAACCAGTTCTCTGGCTGCGGGAAGGTTTTACCAGTCACCTCCTGAACATATTGGGTTAACCCATTCAAAATGACTTCCCCAGCATTACCAAACACTTTTGCCATCCTCGGCTTGAACTTTGGGTACAGACCGAACATGTCATGATAAATCAGCAGTTGGCCGTGCGCATAAGGTCCCGAACCGAGTCCCATAATAATGCAATTATCTGCTCGTTCAGTAATCAACCGGCAGACACGATCAGGAACCATTTCGAGTAAGACTGCAAAGGCTCCGGCCTCTTCAAGCGCTTTTGCGTCGTCAATTATTTTCTTTGCTTGGAGCGCTCCCTTGCCCTGCAATCGATATCCACCCAGAGCACTGACACTCTGAGGTGTCAAGCCCAGATGACCAATTACCGGGATTCCAGCCCTGGCTATACCCGCTATACGATCTGCCATCTCAACACCACCTTCCAATTTCACAGCGTCACAACTGGCCTCAGCCATGAAACGACCGGCATTTTTAATTGCTATCTCAGTACTGGGCTGGTAGCTCATATACGGCATATCACCCACTAGAAACACAGTTGGCGCCCCTCTTCGCACTGCCTGGGTATGGCGGATCATATCCTCCATTGTAACGGGTAGAGTCGAATCGTAGCCTAGCATAGTCATACCGAGGCTGTCCCCCACCAGGATCATATCGATGCCAGCCTCCTCTTGCAGATATCCCGTTGGATAGTCATAACAAGTCAACCAGCTAATTGGCTGATCTTCAGCCACCTTGTTAAATAAAGTTGTGATCGTAATTTTCTTTCGCTCATTCATTTGGGGCCTCCTTAGAAATGCAATAATTAAACTTCTTTCTATTTACCACTCTCTTTATTTTACGTGAATCAGTGAACAGATGCAACTGACAAAAATCACTTTCCAGATAACAAAAATGCAACGCATTTTACTTGCGTTGCATTTGTTCAAACTAAGGATCATAATAATTTAGTTATTACACCTTCATTGGAACATCCGTGGAGGCGGTCTCTTTCAGAAGCGAAAAATCCTTCGGCAGCAATCCGGCATCCTCTACAATGCGGGGAACAATGCTCTCCCATCCGACCGCCATCAGGTGGATACCATTGACACCCTGCTTGGCTTTAACCCCTTCGATCAATTCTAATGCAATCTGTACACCCTCTTCGTTAGCTCCATCCCCTGCAGCCTCCATTCTATTGAGCAGTGATTCGGGAATAACCACACCGGGCACTTGGTAGTGCATATATTGAGCCATTTTGAGACTCTTCAAGGGCGTTATCCCAATAAGGATATAAACCTTATCCAAGACATCCCTTTGAGCCAACGCGTTCAGCCAAACATCCAAACCATCGATATCAAATACCAGATTGGTTTGAAAAAACTGGGCGCCAGCGTTCACTTTTTTATGCTCGCGTATCGCCTGGAATTTTGGTTCAGATGCATATGGCGAGGCAGCGGCACCTAAAAAATATTTGGGGGGGAATTTCATCGAGCGGCCATCCAGATACTTGCCGTCATCCCGCATACGACGAAGGATCCACAGCATTTGGATCGAATCGATATCGATAACATCCATCCGTCCGCGTGGCTCAGGCGCCATCTTCATGCTGTCACCAGAGAGACATAAAATATTCCTGATTCCCAAGGCATTGGCACCGATTACTTCCGCTTGTAAACCCGTGCGTGTGCGGTCACGAGCTGCAATCTGCATCACCGGCTCTGCGTCAATTGTAATCGCCATAGAACTGCATGCCCAACTGGACATCCTAGGTGTGGCCGATGGGGAATCAGTAAAATTAATCGAAGTGACATACGGTTTCACTAAATCAATATTGGAGCAAAGCTTCTTGGTAGCGGTGGTCATCGGTGGCGCTACTTCAGCTGTGACAACAAACTCCCCCGAACGCAATTGGCGCTCCAGATTTGAAGCCGGTTCTGTGTACGCAGGCGGATGATATTCAGCATCCCCTTCCCACCAATCCGGTTGGCGGATTGGGAGAAATACCGCTTTCGAGGTTTCTTGCCTTTGAACTGGGTTTCGGGAGAGTAAACTGCTGATTACTTTACTCGTTCCAACTTCGCGCACCTGGTCGATTACTTCTCCCCAGGTTTCAGTACCTACTTTTTCCCAATCAAGAGGAGGCAAGACCTCCAACAGCATCTCCTCTCTTCCCATCTCGAATGCCCGTTCGTAGATTTTGTACCAGATACAAGGACGTGTCTCATCGACATAACAATGTTCTGATGTAGAACCACCGCATGGACCATTTCGCACCCCCTTTGGACATTCCATCGGACAAATAAACGCGGTTTCCTGCAGCAAGCAGTTGCCGCACATACGGCAACCGAATAATGGACCTTTTATTACTCGTTCGATTGCAGCGAGCGATCGTTTTCCGAAAGGCTCGCGTTTGAAAGGTAAATAAGCTGGCTGCCAGCGTCGACCAGGCGTGAAGATGGGCATGATGGGTCTCCTGTGTAATGATGCTTATAGAGTATATTTATAATTTAGAGTTATTATATTTTATTTGACTACTTTCAAGCCAGTATGTGTCTTTTGTCATAATTGTTAGTGGATAGACTTCTCAAATTATTGTTACATTCGTGCTACATAAATTACGTGCCACCATCAAAAGGTGGCACGTAAAAATAATCAATATTCTGTTTTAGGTAAGTCGCTTCTACTGCTCTAGATACGAATCCGCGTAGATAATTTTATTGAGCAGGATTTGGACGGTCTTCCAAATAGCTGCCTGTTCAGGGTCGCTCATATCAACATCTTCCGGTTGGGGTTCTTCCATGGCTGCTATCCTATCGGCAATTTTTATATATAGACCACCGACCGGGCTGCTCGAATCGCGCTCGTCGATTGCGCGGATAGTCTCCTTCAACCCGTCATCGAGAGGATCAGCTATCATCATCTGTAACCCAGCTCCCATCACCATTGCACAGTATACCTGGTTAAGCAAAGGTCGATTGGCGTGCGGAACAGCATTCGATACATTCGATAATCCAATCGAAATACCAGGGGGTGGATCCCATGCATACTGAAGCGTGCGTATC
>Ga0209013_10000612_pt1 | contig 32288 bp, 26 predicted proteins | sample Cruoilmetagenom2_FD_187291 | JGI IMG/M metagenome (GOLD analysis project Ga0209013, IMG submission 187291) | Oil polluted marine microbial communities from Coal Oil Point, Santa Barbara, California, USA - Sample 2 (SPAdes) (version 2) | ecosystem: Environmental > Aquatic > Marine > Oil seeps ...
TATTCCATTCTCTTTACCATCTTTATAATTAATTCTACCGAACACTTGACCATCAAAATGATAACTTTCCAAAAGGCCAACTTTTTTTCCTTCAGTAAATTTCACCTTGTTATCCAAATTACCATTTTCATGATATTCTTGCCATATGCCTTCTTTTTCCCCTTCTATATAGCTCCCTTTACTTCTTAATTGACCATTATTATAATTTTCTTCCCATGTTCCATTTTTTTTATCTTCAATAAAATTTCCTTTAATTCTTATTTGACCATTTTCATTGTATTCCTCAAAGGGTCCATTCCTTTTTTCATTAACTGAATTAATATTTTTAGAAATATCATTCCTATCGGACATCTCATTATAAGCTTTAATAGTATAATCATTCTGATCATTAAGGAAATCTGTAAATTCGTTATTTGTATTTGCATGGTTCTGCTGGTGGGGAATATTCAAATCATTGCCTGTAACTACCATTACAGCACCAGTTACCCATGCAGCTCCATTAACCACCTCTCCCAAGACTGATCCTTTTGGTCTTTCAAAACCATCGCTAATTTGAATCCAACCTATGTTATCTGGTTTACCTTTTGATACCAAAACATATTTCTTCGCTTCATTTTTTTTATTGTAACGGATTACTTTTCCTGTAACTAATGTAGTATCTGCTCTGAAATAAATTAAGCCATTTATCTCCATGATATCTTTATAATTAATTCGGTCTTGATATTCCTGTACTTTTTTTTGTGCATTACAAAAAAGAGGTAGCACCACAATTAGTAATAATAATTTTCTAATCAAAATTTTTAATTTATTTTCAACAAGTTAAGCAAAAATAATCTAAGAGTGTTTTAACAAAATTAAATCACGAAAATTCAAAATTGAGTTTTCAAATAGAGAAACTAAATAAGTTTATAAATGACTCTTTAAAAGGTGTCCATTATTTCTATATATGAGATAAAATTATTAAATGTTAATTATTAAAACTTATCAAAACAAAAATATTATTTTAGTGAAATTCAAATTAACTAACTAAATTATTTACAATGAGAAATCTTTTTTTATTCCTTTTATTGTTAGGAGGGTCATTCGCGTATAGTCAAAGCAGAAAAATTCCAATAGATACAATGGTTGTTACAACTCACAATACAACTGTAAAAGGGCAAAGTTTTTCTTATACAGCAACTACTGGAACTCAACCCGTTTGGAATGAAAACGGAGATCCTACAGCCACATTGTTTTACACCTATTATAAACGCAATAATGTTAAAGATAGAGCTAGCAGACCATTAATCATTTCATTTAATGGTGGTCCTGGTTCTGCATCAGTATGGATGCATATTGCATATACAGGACCTCGTATTTTAAATATTGATACTGAAGGTTATCCTGTACAACCTTATGGGTTTAAAAGCAATCCAAATTCAATTATAGATGTTGCAGATATTGTATTTGTAAATCCTGTAAACACAGGTTATTCTAGAATGATTCCAGACAAAGAAGGTAAAATGCCAGATAGAAAGTTATTCTTTGGCATTAACGCTGATATTAAATATTTAGCCGAATGGGTTAATACTTTTGTGTCTAGAAATAATCGTTGGGAATCTCCTAAATACATTATTGGTGAAAGTTATGGAGGCACACGTGTTATGGGCTTATCGCTAGAATTACAAAACTCACAATGGATGTATTTAAATGGTGTGATTATGGTTTCCCCTGCTGACTATAATCAATATAATAATGGGCAACCTATTTATTCTGCCATAAATCTCCCCTATTTTACAGCAGCTGCATGGCATCATAAAGTATTACCAACAACGCTACAAAACAAAGATCTGGACGATATATTGCCCGAGGCAGAAGACTTTGCTATTAACACTTTAATGCCAGCAATTGCAAAAGGTGGTTTCATTAGTGATACCGAACGTCAAAATGTTGTCGAAAAAATGGCATATTATTCAGGGTTAAGCAAAAAAGTGATTTTACAGCATAATTTAGATGTACCTACACGATTTTTCTGGAAGGAATTATTAAGAGATAAAACTGGACAAACTATAGGCAGGTTAGATTCTAGATATCTGGGTTTAGATAAAATTGAAGCTGGTACAGGACCAGATTATAGTGCAGAACTAACCTCTTGGTTACATTCTTTTACACCAGCCATAAATCATTATATCAAAAAAGAATTAAAATTTAATACTGACATAAAATACAACATGTTTGGCTCAGTGCGCCCATGGAATAATGACGATAATAATGTTCGTGAAAATATGCGTCAAGCAATGGCACAAAATCCTTATTTAAAGGTACTTAATCAATCGGGATATTATGATGGAGCAACTACCTATTTTGCAGCAAAGTATTTATTATGGCAAGTTGATCCAAGTGGTAAAATGAAAGATCGTTTTACGTTTAAAGGTTATAGAAGTGGACATATGATGTATTTACGTAATGAAGATTTAATTAAAGCAAATGACGATTTAAGAGAGTTTATTAAAAAGTCATCTGCTAATGGTAAAGCAGCTAAATATTAATTTTATGAGGCAGTATTTGCTCTCAGTGTTACAAATACTTTTGGTTTTAGTTCTTTTATGGTCTTGTGAATCTGAATCTAAAAAACTAGTAACTTTTATAACTTCTCCAACTAAATCAATAAGCTCTGAGCCAAATTTGCATAAGGCTGTTGATGGCACTATATATTTAAGCTGGATTGAAACCAATAATGATCATAGCAGTAGTTTATTGTTTTCAACTTTAGATAATAATAATTGGTCTATACCAAAAACTATTGCTAAGGGTTCGGATTGGTTTGTAAATTGGGCTGACTTCCCTTCTATTACTTCGTTTGGAAAAAATAGTTTAGCTGCTCATTATTTAGATAAAAGTGCTGAAGACACCTATGCTTATAATGTAAAACTTACGCTATCGACCGATAATGGAAACACTTGGAATACTCCAATAATTCCTCATACTGATAATACAAATACCGAACATGGTTTTGTAAGCAAAGTAAATATGGATGATGGTAATTTTCTTTCAGTATGGTTAGATGGTAGGCAAATGGCTTATGCTGAAAAAGATTCGACCATAACTAAAGAAATGACTTTACGAAGTGCTTTAATAAGTGAAAAAGGAGAATTATTAAAAGAATATTTATTAGATAATCGTGTTTGTGATTGCTGTCAAACTGATACTGCCATGACTGAAGATGGCCCAATAGTAGTATACAGAAATCGTACTGAAGACGAAGTTAGAGATATTCATTATGTAAGGCAAGTTAATAACGAATGGACGGAACCTAAACCCCTTTTTAATGATAATTGGCTTATTGCTGGATGTCCTGTAAATGGAGCAGCGATATCAACAAGGAGTAATAATGTAGCTGTAATTTGGTTTACAATTGCTAATAATTTGCCAAAAGTAAAAGTTATTTTCTCTAATAATAATGGTGAAACTTTTCAAGAACCAATAAGTATTGGAGATAAAGACCCTCTAGGTCGTGTTGATATAGAGTTACTAGATGAAAACTCGGCATTGGTAAGTTGGATGGATATCATTGAAGGTAAAACTATAATTCAGCTTCAAAAGGTGAAATCAGATGGCACGTTAAGTAAGATTATAACATTAACTGAATCTTCGGAAAGTAGATCCAGTGGTTTCCCAAGAATGGTTGTTAAAGATAATTTGGCTTATATGACTTGGACAAATGTTGGAGCAGAAAAATTGAGTATCAAAACTGCTGTAGTAAATACAAATAATTTAAAATAAAGGAGTTAAACTAACCTTTTAACCATGCATTTCTTAAATCTAATTGAGATTGAGTTGGGTTAATAGCTGGTTTTAAATTCCATCCTACTATTCTTAATCCAACTTTATTAAAAAATTCTTGATAATTGATTGGTATTTTCCCTTCAACATGTGTTTTTAAAAAGTTTCCAACAGAAGGATAAGTCATATTTGTAATTTCTTCTATAATATTATCATCTTCAAATGGTTTATCCTTACCATATTTATTTGATAATTCTTTCATGAGCGATAACATACTTCTGTCTCCATTGCTTTCTTCCCTCATCAAAATATCGATACACATGCCTATTAATGCACCTTTCATATATACATTAAAAAAATTATGAGCATAAGGTTCGTCTAAAATGTTTTCACTCATTTCAGTAAAACTCATGCTATCATCAAGACGTTTAGAAATATTGATTTTTTGTACCATATTTCTATAAAATTCTTCATTAGATATTAGTCCTTCATATACTTGAAAATGATGTGCAAAATATTCCGTAACGCCTTCATACATCCATAAATGTTTCGAAAAAGTAGGTGAATTATAATCAAAATAATGTACGTCTTCTGAGTGTACTGTTAATGGAGCTACGATATGAAAAAACTCATGAGAAACTGTTTCAATCATAGATTTTGCAAGACTTTCTTTTGAACTGTTTTCTCTTAATACTACAACTGTAGATGTATGATGCTCTAAGGCTCCAAATCCAGTAGGAGAATCTTTTTTACCATCTGATAGATATAGATAAATATCATAACGTGGAGTGCTATTAATAGCTCCTAAATATGCCTTTTGTGCCTCCATCATTTTATACATAGTTTTCTTTAAACTTTTAGCTGTATGCTTTTTATTAGGAGAATAGACACTTAATACAATTTTAATGTCACCAACCATAAACTCTTCAATATCTAATTCTCCGTACATCATGGGATTATCAGTAATGTCAAAATATCGTGGTGCAAAATAACTCGACGTGATTTTTGTGCCATCAGCGTTTAGTTTTGTTCCAATATGCTGTAATGCTGATGTTCTTATAAATGCTGTTGGAGCAGTAACATCTAATGCATACTGAGCATTTTTAAGCGAATCGAAATAACCAATAAAACCATGAAGGTTTAATACATAATTATTAGTGTCAATATTAGTCCCTTCTGGAGAAAATATAGTTGGATAATCATTGTCATTTTCAACATCGAATGAATCATTAACATAATAAATAATCTTATCTAATTCAGAAGCATTTTCTATAGTCCAGCTGCTATTATCAATTTTAGATACAGGCAATTCATTTCCTTGGTAATCCAAAGCCTTAAAATCATCAACAAAAAGACCAAAATCACTTAATGAATAGGTGCCTTGAACAACTCTTGGTAATCTATAAATGACTGTGTTTGCAACAAAACGACCTGGATTTATAATAACTGGAGCTTTATCATTAACAACTTGTGTTAAATCTATTGTGGCATGAATTGGTAGAGTGCTTGCTAAATCATTAATTGTATTTGCAGAACCACAACTAAATACAATAACAGCAAAGTAGAAAAGGGCAAAAATATTTCTCATTTGACTTTGTTTTTTTGAAAGCCAAATTTACAAACCTCAAAGGTGTTTTTCTCTAAAACTATGTTAAAGTATTTGTATATTCGTTTTATGCAAAACCCATTAATTAGTATCCTTATTCCCTTTAAAAATACTGCTAAATTTCTACCTGAATGCATACAATCTATTATTAATCAGACCTATACAAATTGGGAGTTATTAATAGTTGATGATGGCTCAGATAATGAAAGTTATAATATAGTAGAAGCATTTGCAAATAATGATTCTAGAATACAACTATTTAAAAATAATGGTAATGGCATTATTGACGCACTGAGATTAGCCTTTAGTAAAAGTCAAGGAGAGTTTATTACAAGAATGGATAGTGATGATATTATGATTATTAATAAACTAGAAGTATTAAGTACAAACCTTTTAAAAAATGGCAAAAAACATATTGCTATTGGTTTGGTTAATTATTTTTCTGAAAACGGAATTGGTGATGGGTATTCAAAATATGAATTATGGATAAATAATTTAACTGCCAACGGAAATAATTACAGCGACATTTATAAAGAATGTGTAATTCCTTCTCCTTGTTGGATGATTCATCGTGAAGATTTAGTAAATGCTAAAGCTTTTAACTCAAATCGCTATCCAGAAGATTATGATCTTACCTTTAGGTTTTATCAAAAAGGATACAAATGCATTCCATGTTCTACTGTTTTACACAATTGGAGAGATTATACTACAAGAGCTTCAAGAACAGATCCTCATTATGCCCATGACTATTTATTAGATATTAAATTACATTATTTTTTAAAATTAGATCATAATGCGTCAAGACCACTAACTATTTGGGGAGCTGGAAATAAAGGAAAAACAATTGCTAAAACATTAGTAGAAAAAGAAATTCCTTTTCATTGGATTTGTGATAATCCAAAAAAAATTGGACGTGATATTTATGGTCAAGAGCTTAAATCTTTTAGTTTTCTCAAGGAAATTAAAGATTCTCAAAGCATTATAACTGTTGCTAATGCAGAAGCTCAAAAGGAAATAAGAAATTATCTTAAACAATTAGAGCTTAAATCTATGAAAGATTATTTTTTCTTCTGCTAATAAATTAAATACTAAACGTTAAATTTCTCAAAACGATATCGAATTTATCAGGTTTCATTTTCTATATTTGACAAATCATTTAAAGGAATGCAGTTTAAACATCCAGAACTTCTTTACGCTTTACTCCTACTGCTAATTCCTATTTTAGTCCACTTATTCCAATTAAGACGCTTTCAAAAAATTGAATTTACCAATGTTCAGTTTTTAAAGCAAGTGACTTTGAAAACCCGAAAAAGTTCTCAGCTCAAAAAATGGCTCACATTGCTAACTCGGCTATTGCTTTTAGCTGCAATTATTATAGCTTTTGCACAGCCCTACTCATCCAAATTGCAAAATTTGAAAACCAATACCGAAACTGTTATCTACTTAGATAACTCATTTAGTATGCAAGCAAAGGGAAATAAAGGTGAATTACTCAAAAGGGCTATTCAAGATATTATTGATGTTTTAGATGAAAAAGATGAAATTACAATTTTTACTAATGAAACTGTTTTTAAAAATATTAACAAAAAGACTGTTAGAAACGAATTACCTCTATTAGAATATAGTTCTAATCAATTAGATTACGAAGCTGTAGTTTTAAAAGGGAAACAGTATTTTTCTAAAGATATTTCTTCTCGTAAACATTTAGTACTCCTTTCCGATTTTCAACAACAAAAAAAAGATTTTAAAATAACTACAGATAGCATTATAAATTTGAGTCTCGTACGACTACAGCCCTCAAACACTAGCAATATTAGTGCTGATAGTGTTTACGTATCTAAAACAAATTCTAATGCTTTAGAACTCACAGTATTACTAAAACAACAAGGTGAAATACTAGATGATATTCCAATTTCTTTATATGATAATGAAAATTTAATTGCAAAAACTACTACAAATACCATTAATGATTTAAAAGGTGTTTTTACACTTCCTAATAACTCTACTATAAATGGTAAAATTGAAATAGAAGATAATAATCTTTTATTTGATAACATCTTATATTTTAATATCAATCAGCGTCCAAAAATTAAGGTGTTATCTATAAACTCAGCTAATGATAGGTATTTAAAACGTGTTTATACTGATGATGAATTTAATTATAAGTCTACAACTTTAGATTTGTTAAATTACAGCGATATAGACGAACAGAACTTAATCATAATAAATGAGCTAGAAAATATATCAGTCACACTAGTAAACTCATTAAATTCTTTTTTATCTAAAGGAGGAAGTGTTTTAATTATTCCTTCAGAAAACATTGCTTTATCTTCTTATAATCAATTACTTTCAAATAATAAAAATATTTTATTCAACTCTATCAGTCACAGTGAAAAGAAAATTACAGCAATCAATTTTTCTCACCCTATTTTTAGTGATGTTTTTAGTAAAAAGGTGTCAAATTTTCAATACCCAAAAGTGAATTCATTTTATGATTTAGCAACAAGTAAAAGCTCTATCTTACAATTTGAAGATGGGAAACCTTTTTTAGTTGAAAGTAATGGCTTATTTGTATTCTCTTCTGCATTAAACAATGAGAATTCAAACTTTAATAATTCTCCTCTTATTGTGCCAACACTTTACAATATTGGTAGGCAGAGCTTAAAACTGCCAAAGCTTTATTATACAATTGGAAATGGCAACACTTTTGATGTTAAAACAACAATGCAACAGGATGACATCTTAAAACTTAAATCAAATACTGCTGAGATCATTCCTCAACAGCGTACTTATAATAACAAAGTTACTGTTAATACAAGTGAGACTCCTGACCAAGCAAGTATTTATGCTATTTCTAATAAATCGGAAGTTTTGGAATATATAAGTTATAACTACAATAGAGATGAAAGTAATATGGAGTATTTAAATCTTGACATAATTAAAAATGCAGAGATTAAAAATTCCATACCACAACTCTTTAACGAAATAAAAAGTGAAACAAAAGTTGATGAGCTATGGAAATGGTTTGTTATTTTTGCTATAATGTTATTAATTATTGAAATGCTCATCTTAAAATACTTTAAATGAACGTACTCATAAAATCTGCTACAATTATTGACACTAAAAGTGATTTTCACAATAAAAAGGTTGATGTTTTAGTTGAAAAAGGCTTTATTTCTAACATTGCAAGTCGTATTAAAAATCCAAAAAAATATAGAGAAATAAATCTTGACAACTTGCACATTTCTCAAGGATGGTTTGATAGTAGTGTGAGTTTTGGAGAACCTGGTTATGAGGAGCGAGAAACCATAGCTAATGGCTTAGAAACTGCAGCAAAATCTGGATTTACAGCTGTTGCTGTTAATCCAAACACTAATCCAGTAATAAGCACCAATACAGATGTTACCTTTTTAAAATCTAAAGCCGATAAGCATGCCGTAGATTTATATCCTATCGGAGCTTTAACTATGGATAGTGATGGTAAACACCTTGCTGAGCTTTACGATATGCATAATGCAGGAGCTGTTGCTTTTGGAGATTATCAAAAACCCATTTCTAACCCCAACCTAATGAAAATTGCACTGCAATATGCTAGTAATTTTGATGCATTAGTTTGCTCTTTCCCACAGGATAACAATATTGCTGGACAAGGTGTGATGAATGAAAATGTTACAAGCACTAGTAACGGCTTAAAAGGAATTCCTTCTCTTTCCGAAGAATTACAAATTGCAAGAGATTTATTTTTGTTAGAATATACTGGTGGGAAATTACATATTCCAACAATATCAACAGCAAAATCAGTTGAGTTAGTAAGAACAGCAAAAAAACAAAAACTAGATGTAAGCTGTAGTGTAGCAATCCATAATTTAATATTTACCGATAAGAACCTTGAAGGCTTCAATACCAATTTTAAAGTCTCTCCACCTTTACGCACACAAGATGATATTAACGCTTTAATTATAGGATTAAAAGATGGTACAATCGATATGGTTACAAGCGATCATAATCCATTAGATATTGAACTTAAAAAAATTGAGTTTGATTTCGCCTCATGTGGAACAACTGGTTTAGAAAGTGCTTTTGGTGCACTTAACACTATATTTACAACTAAAACTACAATAAACATACTCACAAAAGGAAAAGAACGTTTTGGTATAGAGGCTTCTCCAATAAATATTGGTAACACATTGAATATTACCTTATTTAACCCAGAATTAAAATATGATTTTTCAAGAAAGGATATTATTTCTAAATCTAAAAATGCTATTTTTGACACACATTCCTTAAAAGGAAAACCATATGGTATTATTTCTAATGGGAAACTAATTTTAAAATAAGTCATCATGAATGAGGAATCTATAGAACAAGGAAAAACAATAGCAATTATTAGCTACTTAACTATTTTAGGCACAATTATCTCAATTTTTATGAATAACGAAACTAAAAACACATTTGCTAGTTTCCATATTCGTCAAGCATTAGGGTTATGGTTAACTTTTTTTGCTCTTGGTTATGTTGTTGGTAGTTTTGATAATTGGTTTATTACACTTTCTTTCTGGATATTTTTTGGTGTATTATTTATTTATGGGTTCATGTCTGCAGTCTCTGGACGAGTCCAAGCTACTCCAATACTTGGAGATTTTTATCAAAAAATATTTGCTGGTTTAGGTAAATAATGAGTTACAATAACTTATCACTTCATCATATTACTAGAGAATCATCTATCAAAGATGGCAAAGCTCCATTGCTTATTATGCTTCATGGTTATGGGAGTGATGAAAACGATTTATTTTCTTTTGCTTCAGAATTACCTAAAGAGTTGTTTATAATTTCTCTTAGAGCTCCTTACCCACTTCAACCTTATGGTAATGCTTGGTATGCTATTAATTTTGATGCTGAAAAAGGTAAATGGAGTGATAATGCGCAAGCTATACAATCTAGAGATTTAATTGCTGCTTTTATTAATGAAGCTTGTAATATTTATCCCATCGATAAAAACAATGTAACGCTTTTAGGATTTAGTCAAGGTACAATTTTAAGTTATGCTGTAGCTTTAACGTATCCAGAAACAGTAAAAAATATTGTCGCATTAAGCGGTTATATTAATATTGATATCATATCAGAAAATTTTAAAAATAAAGACTATTCCAATTTAGACTTTTATTGTTCTCATGGTAGTGCAGATCAAGTAATTCCTGTAGATTGGGCACGACAAACTCCAAAGATTTTAAACTCTTTACACATAAAACATCAATACAACGAATTTCCAGTTGGCCATGGTGTTGCACCTCAAAATTTTTATGAATTGAGAGATTGGCTAAAGATTAGAATTTAATCTTCCTTTTTAGAATTTAATTAAATAGTTAATAGCAAATAACTTCAAAGGAAAGGCGAGTCTATAAAAACTCGCCTTTGTTATAATTTATTTATACTTTAATTATACTGTGGAGGATACATAAAATATTCAACCAATCTAAATTTTAATTCTTTATCATCAGTAATTTCATAAGTTAAGAAAAGTTCTCCCCAAAATTTTCCATCAGAAAAATCTGCTATAATCCATTTATGATTTAAGAGTCTAACTTTATTAATTAAGATTTTACCTTCGGTCATAGAAGCATAAGGAACAATTGGATGATCATCACCTTCATAAATATTCAACTTATATAATTCATCTTTAATAAAAGGAATTAATTCAGAAGTATTGTAACCATCACGTTCAAAATAGCTCAAAGCATCATCGTTATGCTCTATATTAAAATACATTAAATCAAGATTCTCATCTTCTAAAGCAATAATTGAATCTTTAAAAGCCTCTGCTTTTAATTGTGATTTTTCAATTTTAGTTTCATACGTTTCTAAAATACTTTTTGAGTTTACATATTGAAAAATGACTAGTAAAAGAGTAAAAACAAAGAGATATAAAAATATTTTTCCTTTCATTTCTTATATATTTAATTGTAAGTTATCGTATGCCAAAAAAACGTTTTTTGGTAATGTTTGTTGTACTTCATCATGAAATCCTAATAAATGACTTATATGCGTTAAATAGGCTTTTTCTGGATTTACTTTTTCTATAAATGCAAGAGCTTCTTCTAAATTAAAGTGTGTATTATGAGGTCTAATACGCAATGCATTTACAACCAAAATTTTTAATCCTTTTAACTTTTCTATTTCCTTTTCTTCAACGGTTTTTACATCTGTTAAATAAGCGAAATCTATAAACCTATACCCAAAAACCTGCATTGTGCCATGTAAAACATTTATAGGTATTACTTCTATGTCTTGGAGCTTAAAAGGTTTATTATTAATTATATTTTGTAAAACCGACGGAGCTCCTGGATATTTATTTTCGGTTTCAAAAACATAGTCGAAACGCTTATGCAACACTTTTAATACACGTTCATGTGCATAAATAGGAATTTCTCCTTGATTGAAAAAGAATGGCCTTATGTCATCTATTCCAATAATATGATCACTATGTTCATGAGTAAATAAAATACCATCAATTCTAGTACACTTAGCTCTTAACATTTGATACCTAAAATCTGGACCACAATCAATAACATAAGTATATTCATCCCATTCTACTAAAACAGAAACACGCAAGCGCTTATCTTTAGAATTATCACTTAAGCACACAGGATGGTTACTACCAATTATTGGAATACCTTGAGAAGTGCCTGTGCCTAAAAATGTAATTTTCAAATGTTATTTTTAATTTTTAAATGTAAAATAAATATTTTCAAAAAAATGAATATTATAAATATATGAACTTTTTATTCTATAATATGAATCAAAAAACAAATTTAAAATTATACTTTTTTATGAAGAATAGATAACAATAAAATACACTTTAATATTCTTTAATGTGACACTTATTACTTTATCAAATTATAATATTCAAAATTTAAATCTAACTAACTGATTATAAGTGTTTTAATTTATATTTTTTGTTAACATATTTATGAATAAAACATGACAATAGTCAGATTATATACACTAAATATATTTTATTTTTACACAGTAATAAACATAATTTTTATAAACATGAAAATAGGCATATTAAAAGAAACACAAAAAGGTGAAAAACGAGTTTCAATTTCGCCCAATATTGCTAAACAACTTATTGCAAAAGAATTTGAAATTGTAGTTGAAGATGATGCAGGTGCAGATTCTTCATTTAAGAATTCAGATTATAAAGATATAGGAGCAATAATTGAAAAAAGAGGAGTATTATTTAAAGAATGTGATGTACTCATAAAAATTAACCCGTTTGATAATGACGATTTAAAATTAGTCAATAAAGGTCAAATTTTAATGAGTCAATTATTTCATAAATCTAATCCCAAGCTAATCAAAGCCATTGCCGAAAAAGGAGTTAGCGCATTCTCAATGGATGCAATGCCTCGTATATCTAGAGCACAAGACATGGACGTTTTAAGTTCTCAAGGTAATTTGGCTGGATATAAAGCAGTAATTAGAGGAGCTATGGAAATGACAAAAATATTTCCTCTAATGATGACAGCAGCAGGAACAATTACGCCATCAAGAGTATTGGTTTATGGTGTTGGTGTTGCAGGATTGCAAGCTATTGCTACCGCTAAACGTTTAGGCGCTGTAGTTGAAGCCACAGATATTAGATTAGAAACTAAAGAACAAACCGAATCTTTAGGAGCAAAATTTATAACAGTTGAAGCAAATGGTGAAGATAACGAAGGTGTTTATGCTAAAGTAGCATCTGAAGATTATGTGAGAAGACAAAAAGAAGCAGTGAACAAATCATTATTTCAAGCCGATTTAGTAATTACAACGGCAATGGTTCCTGGTCGTAGATCTCCTGTTTTAATTTCTGAAGAACAGGTGAAAAAAATGAAAAATGGAGCAGTTATAATTGATTTAGCTGCAGCACAAGGTGGTAATTGTGAATTGAGCAAAATGAATAAAACCGTTATGAAAAATGGAGTAAAAATTATTGGCACAACTATATCTCCTGAAAGTGTTTCAACTAATGCAAGTGAATTATTTGCTAAAAATATGTACAATTTTATGATGCATTTAACCGAAGGAAATAAATTTAAATGGGATCTTGAAGAAGAGATAACAGATAAAACATTAATTGTACAAGACGGAAAAATTAGACAAAACGAAAAAACACAATAAATTATGACTGAATTAATAGATTTTATTAGCAATAACCTCCAAATGATTTATATCGTTATCTTAATGATATTTGTTGGAGTTGAAATAATTGGACACGTGCCAGCTGTTTTGCATACACCTTTAATGTCTGGTGCCAATGCAATACATGGTGTGGTAATTATTGGTGCCATTTTAGTAATGTTAGGAGCCGATCCAGATAACATCTTAGCCCAGTCACTTGGTTTTGTGGCTGTATTACTTGGTACGTTAAACGTGGTTGGTGGTTTTGTTGTTACCGACCGCATGTTAGAAATGTTTAAAAAGAAAAAATAATGGAATATATATTTAGTCTCGAGTTCATATATTTAATAGCATCAATAACTTATATACTTGGTTTAAAAATGCTAGGGCATCCGGAGTCAGCAAGAAAAGGTAATTTAATTGCTGCTGCTGGTATGATATTAGCAATCTTAGGTACTATATTTTTATACCAAGGTGAAGTTGCAATGCATATTTATATTTTAATTGGTGTAGCAATACTAATTGGAACTATTATTGGTTGGGCAGTTGCCAAAAAAGTAGCAATGACCAAAATGCCAGAGCTAGTATCATTATTTAATGGTATGGGAGGAGCTAGTGCCGCTTTAATTGGATTAATAGAATTCCATCATTATATTGGAAATACTATATCTATAGTTACCATATTAGCAGGAATCATTATAGGTAGTATTTCTTTTTCAGGTAGTATGATTGCTTGGGCAAAATTGAATGGTACTTTAAACAAGCCCATACGATTGCCAAAATATAACATATTAAACAATGTTATATTTTTAGTTTTAGTAGCATTTGCTACATTTATGGCATATACAGGTAGCGATAGTCAACTCTATTTATATATTCTATTTTTTGGAGCATTAGCTTATGGTATTTTATTTGTACTACCTATTGGAGGTGCAGATATGCCAGTTGTAATATCGCTCTTAAATTCCTTTACTGGATTAGCCGCTGCTTTAGGAGGGTTCCTATATGGCAATATGGTGATGTTAACAGGTGGTATTTTAGTTGGTTCTGCTGGAACAATTTTAACTTTCGCAATGTGTGACGCAATGAACAGATCTCTTTTTAATGTGATTTTTGGTGGATTTGGAGATACGGATGCAACAGCTTCAGAAGGTGGATCAAGTACCATAAAAGGTTCAATAAAAAAAACTACAGCTAGTGATGTTGCTATATTGATGAATTATTCACAGCGTATAATTATTGTCCCTGGTTATGGTCTTGCTGTAGCTCAAGCACAACATGCAATTCATGAATTAGAACAATTATTGATAAATAAAGGGATAGAAGTTAAATATGCTATCCATCCAGTAGCAGGTCGTATGCCTGGTCATATGAATGTATTATTGGCCGAAACTAATGTTGACTACGACAAATTAGCAGAGATGGATGATGTTAATCCAGAATTCCAAAACACAGATGTTGTATTTGTTGTTGGTGCAAATGATGTTGTAAATCCAGCAGCACATAATGATCCATCTAGCCCGATTTATGGTATGCCAATTTTAGATGTTGAAAATGCAAAACAAATAATAGTAAATAAAAGAAGTATGAAACCAGGTTATGCTGGTATTGAAAACGAATTATTTTACAATCAAAAAACTTCCATGTTATTTGGTGATGCAAAATCTGCAATTCAAGCATTAATTTCAGAATTGAAAGGTATGTAATTGTATTATTAAAGATTTATTTTAAAGCCATTTCATATTTAGAAATGGCTTTTTTATTTATATAACTCTATATTTTTTCTATTTTTGTAGCCTATAAAAAAATTATGGCTATAAAATTAAAAGGAGATAAAGAAATAAGTAAAGTTTTAACAATCAAGCAAAAAGCTTTACAAATAAACCTTAATGAATATATATACGGAACTTTTGCCGAAATTGGTGCTGGACAAGAAACTGTTCGTAATTTTTTTAGAGCTGGAGGAGCTTCAGGCACTATAGCGAAAGCAATGTCTGCTTACGATAAAGATTTTTCAGATGCTATCTATGGCATCGAACCTGACAAACGTTATGTAACACAACCACGTTTGGAAAGAATGCTTACTCACGAAATCAATCTTATAGAAGATAGAATTACTAGACAAAAACATCCTGATAAATTATTCTTTACTTATGCTAATACAGTAGCTACAATAGATTTTTCAAAAAAATTTAAAGGACATGGCTGGATTGGTGTAAAATTTCAATTAGACCCTTTAGAAGATTATAATGAAATAATAGTCCATATTCGTTTTAAGCAAACTAATGCGCAATTACAGCAAGAAACCTTAGGAATGCTTGGTGTTAACTTGATTTTTGGTGGATTCTATATGTATGATAATCCTAAAGAAATTGTAAAATCTTTATACGATAATATCGAAAATGACCAAATCGAAATAGATATGATCAATTTTGCTGGGCCAAGATTTACTTATGTAGATAATAGGTTAATGAGTCTGCAATTAGTTAAAAACGGAATGACTGATGCAGTAATGTTTGGTCCTGATGGCAATAACCTTTTACCAGCACATGAGTTATATAAAAAGAATATTCTTGCTCTTCGAGGTAGTTTTAGACCAGTTACTAAAGTTAACATGGATATGTTTGAAAAAGCACAGGAAATGTTTTTAAGCGAGAAAACTGTTAATAAGGATAAAACTAAAGTTATTTTTGAAATTACATTAGCAAATTTACGTGCTGAAGGAGAGATTAACGAACGAGACTTTTTAGACAGAGCTGAATTATTGTGTTCTTTAGGTCAAAATGTAATGATTACTAATTTCCAAGAATACTATAGATTGGTTGAGTATTTCTCTGAATTTACTAAAGCTCGTATGGCACTAGCAATGGGAGTTTACAATCTTATTCAAATATTTGATGAGAAATATTATAGACACCTTAGTGGAGGTATATTAGAAGCGTTTGGTAAATTATTCTTTAAAGATTTAAAAGTATATCTGTATCCTTTAAAAAATCATGAAACTGGAGAGTTTTATACAAGCGAAACTTTAAAAGTGCATCCTCGTATGAAAGAATTATATAAATTCTTTAAATACAACGGAAAAATGCTTGATATTAAAGACTTCAATCCTGAGATATTAGACATCCTCTCAAGAGAAGTACTAAAAATGATTGTTAATGGTGATGAAGGTTGGGAAGATATGCTACCTGAAGGGATTCCAGAAATCATTAAAGAGCATCGTTTATTTGGTTATTCAAGAAGACGTATAAAAAACTAAACTAAAGGGTTCAATAATTGTTCAGTATGAGCTTTGGTTTTAACTTTAGTTATTACCTGCTCAATAACTCCATTTTCATCAATCACAAAAGTTATGCGATGGATACCATCGTAAGTGCGTCCCATAAATTTTTTCGGTCCCCAAACTTCAAAAGCATTAATTACAGTTTTATCTTCATCTGCTAAAAGAGGATATGGAAATTTATATTTATTTCTAAAATTAGTTTGTCTTTTCTCACTATCTGCACTTACTCCCAAAATATCATAGCCTAACGATTGGAATCGTTCGTAATTATCTCTTAAATCACAAGCTTCAATTGTGCATCCTGGAGTACTAGCTTTAGGATAAAAAAATAAAACTAACTTTTTACCAATATAATCATTTAACGAAATTGTATTTCCATTTTGGTCTTTCGCTGTAAAATTTGGTGCCTTATCACCTACTTTTAATGTAGTCATATTTATTACCTTTGATGTTCTCACAAATATACGGTAATGATAAAAAAAGAAAAGGTAAAATATATAATAAATACATTAAATAATCTATATCCAAATATTTCTATTCCGTTAGACCACAAAGATCCTTACACATTGCTTATTGCTGTTCTCCTTTCTGCTCAAAGTACAGACATTGGAGTAAATAAAATTACACCTATACTTTTTAAAAGAGCCGATAATCCCTATGATATGGTTAAGCTAACTGTAGAAGACATAAGAGACATTATTAAACCCGTTGGTCTTTCTCCAATGAAAAGCAAAGGTATTCATGGATTATCACAAATTTTAATCGATAAATACAATGGAAAAGTACCGCAAAGTTTTGAAGCATTAGAATCTTTTCCAGCTGTAGGGCACAAAACAGCTAGTGTCGTAATGTCGCAAGCTTTTGGCATTCCTGCCTTTCCTGTAGACACACATATACATCGTTTAATGTATCGTTGGAATTTAAGCAATGGTAAAAATGTTTCACAAACAGAAAAAGATGCTAAACGACTTTTTCCAAAAGAATTATGGAACAAATTACACTTACAAATTATTTGGTATGGTAGAGAATATTCACCTGCTAGATGTTGGGATTTGGATAAAGACATTATTACTAAAACTATTGGAAGAAAATCAGTAATAAATCAATATTATAAAAGCAAAAAGTCCTAATTTAAAAAATTAGGACTTTTTTCGCCAAAGTTTAGTTTAAAAGCGCTTCAAACTTTAATTTATTATACTTTATAATTGTTAAAGCTTGAGAATAATTCAGAAGAAAATTCACCGTTTCTTCAGCCGGTTTTAGTGTTTCAAGATGTTTAGAATCTTCAATGTAAAGTTTTGCCATTAGTTAATTTTTGGGTTATTATACCTTATTAACGCGACAAAATCTTTTTTATTGTTTAATTTGTTAAAACTATATTATGTTTTTCAATTACCTTTCTTAAATTAATCAATGCATAACGCATTCTACCCAATGCAGTATTGATGCTAACTCCAGTGTTTTCGGATATTTCTTTAAAACTCATGTCATTATACATACGCATTATTAATACTTCTTTTTGATCATCTGGAAGTTCCTCAATTAAGCGTTTTACATCATCTTCAACCTGACCTTTTATAATAGATTTTTCAGCATTTAATGAAGAATCACTTAATACAGAAAAAATATTAAAATCGTTACTGTTATCAAATTTCGGCATACGGTTGTTCTTTCTAAAATGGTCTATAACCAAATTATGAGCAATACGCATAACCCAAGGTAAAAACTTACCTTCTTCGTTATACTTACCTAGTTTTAAAGTACGAATAACCTTAATAAAAGTATCTTGAAAGACATCTTCAGTAACATCTCTGTCAAAAACTTTCGAATAAATAAAACTGTAGATTTTTTGTTTGTGTCTTTGGATTAAGACTGAAAGAGATCGTTCATCTCCATTAATGTAGTTACTAACTAAAACAGCATCTGTAATAAGCTCTTTTCTCATAATCATTACTTTTAAAAGCATAGAAACAATCTCCTTTGCTCGAGTTTAATAATTTAAAAAGTAATGTTTATTATAGGCTTAATAGTTTTGTTTGTTGTTTAAATAGATTTCAAATATAACAACAATCGTACCTAAAAAGCAAAAAGAATTAAGTTTTTTAACAAAAAAATCGTTTATACATCCATTTTTATTGCTGAATTAGAAACTGTATCTTTGCAAAATTATTTCTTTAAAACGTATATGAATACTGACTTTTCTAAAGTAAATCCAAAACATAACATTCTTATAAAAGGAGCAAAATTGCATAACCTAAAAAATATTGATGTTATAATCCCTAGAAATAAGTTAGTCGTAATTACAGGTTTATCAGGTTCTGGTAAGTCAAGTTTGGCTTTTGATACTTTATATGCAGAAGGCCAAAGGCGTTATGTAGAAAGCCTTTCGAGCTATGCGCGTCAGTTTTTAGGTCGTTTAAACAAACCAAAAGTAGATTATATAAAAGGTATTGCTCCTGCTATTGCTATTGAGCAAAAAGTTAATTCTACAAATCCACGTTCAACAGTTGGCACTACAACCGAAATTTATGATTATTTAAAATTATTGTATGCAAGAATTGGGAAAACTTATTCGCCAATATCTGGTAGTGAGGTTAAAAAAGATACTGTAACTGACGTTTTAAATTATATCAAAAGTTTTACTGAAGGTGATAAATTGTTACTCCTCGCTCCTATTCATTTAGAAAATGGACGCTCAATTCAAGATAAACTTAAAGTTCTAACACAACAAGGATATGCTCGTATTAAGGTGGGCAAAAATGTAGTTAGAATTGATGAAGCCAAAGTTATTTCAGAAACTAATGGTGTATTTCTGGTCGTTGACAGAATTATTGTTAGAGATGAAGAAGATTTTTATAATCGCCTTGCAGATGCAATACAAACTGCATTTTTTGAAGGCAAAGGGGAATGTTATATAGAATCGCTGAGTAGCGATTCTTCAAAAGACAATTCTATAAAACAGTTTAGTAACAAATTTGAGCTTGATGGCATGTCTTTTTTAGAGCCTAACGTTCATTTATTCAGTTTTAATAATCCTTATGGAGCATGTCCTAAATGTGAAGGCTATGGTGATGTTATTGGTATTGATAAAAATTTAGTAGTTCCTAATACGGGTTTATCAATTTACGAAAACGCAATTTTCCCTTGGCGAGGTGAAAGTATCAGTTGGTATAGAGATCAACTTGTAAATAACTCTCATAAGTTTGATTTTCCTATACACAAACCTTATTTTGAATTAAACGATGCTCAAAAACAACTTATTTGGGATGGTAACGAACATTTTGAAGGGCTAAATACTTTCTTTACCGAATTAGAAAGTAAAGCTTATAAAATTCAGAATCGAGTGATGTTATCACGTTATAGAGGAAAAACTAAATGCCATGTTTGTAAAGGTAAACGCTTGCGCCCTGAAACTAATTTTATCAAGATAGGCAATGCAACCATAACCGATTTGGTCGAATTGCCATTAAACAAGCTCGTTTCTTTTTTTAACCAATTAGAATTAAACGATTACGACACACAAATTACCAAACGACTATTAAAAGAAATACATACACGCTTATCATTTTTAACAAATGTAGGCTTGGATTATCTAACCCTTAATAGAAAATCAAACACACTTTCAGGTGGTGAAAGTCAGCGTATAAATTTAGCAACATCTTTAGGCAGTAGCCTTGTAGGCTCTATGTATATTCTTGACGAACCAAGTATTGGGTTACATCCACGAGATACCGAACGCCTAATTAAAGTTCTAAAATCGCTCCGAAATTTAGGCAATACTGTTATTGTGGTTGAGCATGATGAAGATATTATGTCAGCTTCAGACGAAATAATAGATATAGGTCCAGAAGCTGGTACTTTTGGTGGTCATGTTGTTGCTTCTGGAACTTTTAAAGATATTTTAGCTTCAGACTCACTTACTGCACAATATTTAAATGGAACACTTAAAATTGAAGTCCCTAAAACAAGAAGAACTTCTAAATATCATGTCGATATTACTGGAGCACGGGAGCACAATCTTAAAAATATAGATGCTACATTTCCATTAGGAATGTTAACTATGGTTACTGGAGTTTCAGGAAGTGGAAAAAGTACTTTAGTTAAAAAAATACTATATCCCGCACTTTTAAAAGAAACTGGTGGTTATGGTGAAAAAGTTGGGGAATTCACTTCTATTAGTGGCAATTATAGCAATATAGGACATATTGAGTTTGTAGATCAAAACCCTATAGGCCGCTCATCGCGATCTAACCCTGTAACTTACATAAAGGCTTACGACGATATAAGAGCCCTTTTTTCTAAGCAAAAATTAAGCATTATACGAGGGTACCAACCAAAACATTTTTCGTTTAATGTAGATGGTGGGCGTTGTGAAACTTGTAAAGGTGAAGGTGAAGTAACCATAGAAATGCAATTTATGGCGGATGTGCATTTAGAATGTGAAACTTGTAAAGGTAAACGATTTAAAAAGGAAGTTCTTGAAGTTACTTTTGAAGCTAAATCTATAGACGATATATTAAACCTCACAATTGATGATGCTATTGCATTTTTTGATGCTCACCATTCAACTAAAATTAAAAACAAATTACAACCATTGCAAGATGTTGGTTTGGGTTATGTAACCTTAGGCCAGAGTTCTTCTACGCTATCGGGAGGTGAAGCACAGCGTATTAAATTAGCTTCCTTTTTAGGAAAAGGAAATACTAAAGACAAGGCATTATTTATCTTTGATGAACCAACCACTGGATTACATTTTCATGATATAAAAAAGTTATTAAAATCGTTTAATGCACTTATTGAAAAAGGGCATTCTATAATCGTTATAGAGCACAATTTAGAATTAATTAAATGTGCTGATTATATTATAGATTTAGGTCCAAATGGCGGGGAAAATGGAGGAATGCTCGTAGCACAAGGCACACCTGAAGAGCTTATTAAAAATAAGGATTCGTACACAGGAAAGTATTTAAAAGAGAAGCTTTAATAAAACATAAACGCAATTCCTAAAATAAACACAAATGCTATTGGTGCTACAAATAGCATATAAATAAATGCTGTAACACAAGTTTTAAAGAAACTTAAAAACCATCCTTGTCCATAAAAGCGTTTAATAGCAAAGACCAGATAAAAGAATGTAGATAGCACCAAAAGGGTATCAAACGAATCAGGAACCTCCCAAATGTAGTTTATACCAAGAATTATAGCAAAAACTGTAAATAAGAAAGAAAAGAAATAAAAACTAAATACTAAGTGATGCGAAAAAGGACCTTTACTATAAAAAAGGAGTTTTAGTAAAAATGCAAAAATTGGCAATAATATAAATAATGCTAATGGAATAGTATCGTAAAAGGATTGCAATATACTTCCTCCATCCTTGCTTTTATAAAATTTTAGCATTTGTGAAAAGAATTTTCGTGATATAAAACCAGCATCCTCACTCATTCCCATTTCTTTATAAATAGTTTCATCACTAGCTCCTATATCAATTAATGAATCTATTTTTTTTCTATTAAAATCAAAACTTAAAGACTTATTCATTTTTTCTATGTCTTGACTATTATTTATAAGAGAATCTAGCTTCTGAACCTCTTCATCATTCATGCCAGTTACAACTTGATTTTCTTTTAAGGATTTCGATAATTTTTTAACGGCAACAGAATCAAAAGCAACCGCATTAGTTAATAAGCTTGTACTATCAGTAGATGTAACTTCCATTTTTTGAAGTGCTTTATCTATATCTTGTGATGCTTGTCTTACTTTAAAGGAATACAAAAAGAAAAACACTACCGAAATAAATAAATACATCTGTGCTGGATGTAAATACAGCAAACGCTTTCCTTCAATAAAACGTTTCGCTAAAATTCCTGGTTTAAACATTAAAGGAATAAAGCTCTTAAAAAAACGAGCGTCAAACGAAAAGTAATTACTAATAGTATTATAAAATAGTACACCTACAGTAAGGTCTTCAATAGTTTTCTGTCCACAATGTGGGCAAAATTCAAAACCTATTTCATATTGTTGTTCGCAATTTTTACAAAGAGTAATGTTGTTTTCCATTGGATTGGTTAGTTGTTATAAAAGTAGTAAAAATGTTATTGTCTTCTTTAACGAAGATAAAAATGTTTTGTATTTCAACCTTTTCTTTATCCTCAAAATAGAATTACATACTGATAATCAACGCTTAACATTTTTGGCACGCTAATTGAAAAAACAGTTTACATATAGCGTAAGCCGAAAAGCTAAATGAGTAGGCATAATCTAAAAACCTTTTACTATGAAAAAAATGACATTAGTATTAGCAATGATGTTAATAGGATTAACATCGGCAACAGCAACAGAATTTAACTCTGTTAAAAAAGGAAAAGATTTAAAATTTAATAAACGCTATCGTAATGCACAACCTATTAAGTTTGTGGAGCGTGGTGTAGAGTTTTTAATTTTTCCAGATGGAAGTTTCGATTTTAATAGCAATTATGGTGTTAATTATTGGAGATATACAAATTCTCGAAGATCTTCTATTATTACCACTTTTAATTCTCCTAGAAGTAGAGTCCAGTACACATCGCCAAGAATACGTGGTGTGAAGATTTTACACGACAGATATGGTGCTGTAAGACAAATAGGTAATGTGTTTATTAACTATGACAGGCACGGAAAAGTAAAGCGTGTTGGCTCTGTTTACATGAACTATAACAGAGGAAATGGAAGACTTAAACAAGTTGGAGATTTACGTGTAAACTATAACAGTTGGGGCAAAATTGTGCGCCTTTCTGGACAAGTAAACTATTATAATGCCAATTTTAATTGTGATTTAGATTATGATTTTTATGAAGATAATGATACTTACTACTATAAAAAAGGCAACAAAAAGAATAAACACAAACGAAGAAAAATATAAAACAGTTTGTAATTAATTGAATTGGTTGTTAGTTAAATTCCACAAGTTATATACACTTATAGCTTGTGGAATTTTCTTTATAGGTAACTGAATTCTTAAATACGTTCAAAATGTGCTGTAAAGTGTCTTAAATATTCAGGTTCTTGTACAATTTTAACGCCTTGCGAATTATTTTTTTCTTTAATCAACTCAGCAAAAGTTTCAGCTACATAATCCATATGACTTTGTGTATAGACGCGTCGTGGTATTGCCAAACGCACCAATTCCATAGGTGAAGGAATTAAGTTTCCATCCTCATCAGTTTTACCAAACATCACTGAGCCTATTTCACAGGCTCTAATGCCACCTTTTAAATACAAATCACAAACCAATGCCTGACCAGGAAATTGATCTACAGGAATGTGATTGTAAAACACTTTGGCATCAACATAAACTGCATGACCACCAATTGGTCTCACAGTAGGGACTCCTAAATCATTTAATTTATCGCCTAAATAGGTTGTACTTACAATACGATAATGCAAATAGTCTTTATCAAACACTTCTTCCAAACCAATTGCTAAGGCTTCCATATCTCTACCAGAAAGTCCTCCGTAAGTGACAAAACCTTCCTTTATAATAAGAGGATTGGTACACATTTCGGCAATCTCTTTACTTTTTAAGGCTATAAAGCCTCCCATATTTACCAATGCATCTTTTTTTGCGCTCATTACTGCACCATCTGCTAACGAGAACATTTCTTGAGCAATCGCTCTATAACTAATATCTTTATAAGCAGCCTCTCTTTTAGCAATAAAGTAGGCGTTTTCAGCAATACGACAACAGTCTAATAAAAATAGAACATGGTATTTATCGCAAATGGCTTTAACATCTTTTGCATTTTGCATACTTACTGGTTGTCCTCCTCCACTATTATTAGTAACTGTAAGAATAACTGCTCCAATATGTTCTGCGCCATGTTTTACGATTTCTTCTTCGAGCTGTTTTATATCTATATTTCCTTTAAATGGATGTTCCAACGAAGGTTGTCTTCCTTCTTCGGTAAGGCAATCTATGGCTTTTGCACCACTATATTCTATATTAGCTCGAGTTGTATCAAAATGGGTATTACTTATAAACACCTTACCTTCTCCTCCTAGCTGCGAATAGAGGATGCTCTCTCCTGCTCTACCTTGATGTGTTGGGATTATGTATGGATAACCTGTAAGATCCTGTACAGCGTCTCTCATTCGTTCCCAGCTTCTAGCACCTGCATACGACTCATCGCCTCTCATAATTCCTGCCCATTGCTCTGCACTCATGGCAGATGTGCCACTATCGGTTAAAAGGTCTATGATTACTTTTCGAGATTCTAGTAAAAACAGGTTATTATAAGCCTTTTTTAAATATGCTGTGCGCTCAGCTTCGCTAGACATATATATAGGCTCTACTGTTTTTATTCGGAAGGGTTCAATAATAACTTTATGATGCATGTTGGAGATTTAAAAATTATATACGCAAAATTAAGTGTTCTCATTTGGTTATTTTATGTCAAAAATCATGTTTTGCTCAGGATATTATGAAGTGTTTAATGCTGATCTATTACCTACAAAGGTATTGTAGGGTTTTTAAAGTTTCGTTTAAAAGTCTTGGCAAAAAGCGTTGCCATCTTGAAGAGAAGCTATTATTTTTTAGCCCTTGGTACATGCCTTGCCTTATTTTTTACAAATATTAGTTTATGCCTACTTTTAGGGTTTTCTCGCTGCTCTATTTCAAATTTACCGATTGACTTTATTAAAGGTGTCAACTTTTCAAATCCATAATTTCTAGAATCAAAATTGGGTTGTTTTTTCTGTATTAAACTTCCAACATCTCCAAGAAAAGCCCAGCCATCCTCATCAGAAAGATCGGTAATTGTAGTTGATATAAGATGTATTTCCCTTTTAGTTATTTGATCTACAGCTAAATCGATAGTACTCTTAATTTCTGTTTTTTCTTCTGATTGCGTTTTCAGAATTTCGATATAAATAAATTTATCGCAAGCCACAATAAACGGATTTGGTGTCTTTTTTTCTCCAATTCCAATGACTTGCATCCCTGCTTCTCTTAATCTAGTTGCTAGTCGCGTAAAATCGCTATCGCTAGACACTAAGCAGAACCCGTTTACTTTGTTGCTATATAGAATATCCATTGCATCTATTATCATAGCAGAGTCCGTTGCATTCTTGCCAGTAGTATATCCATATTGTTGGATTGGTGTAATTGCGTTTTCCAATAATAGGTTTTTCCATTTGGTGAGATGAGGTTTAGTCCAATCGCCATAGATTCTCTTAATTGTAGGGTTTCCATATTTGGCAATTTCCTCCATCATTTCTTTTATATAGGCAGATGGAATATTGTCGCCGTCTATAAGTACGGCTAAGTTTATATTAGTATTCATATTTTGAGCATTATTCAATGCTTTTTTTTAATTATATACAATGTTATGATATGTTCAGTTTTAATTGAATATATCAGTAGTTAAACGAAGGTAGCTGTTTTTAAGATAAAAATCAATACGTAACGTTACTTATATATCAACATTACAAAATTAATAATTAAATTTTAAAGCATTGATAGTGTTACAGTTAGCTTAGTTCTCATTTTTTTGGCACGTTGTTTGGTAATAGCTAAGTAAGTTAAATTAAAACACACAATTATGAAAAAGCTACTATTTATTTTCGCAAGTTTACTCCTTACAGGATTTACGGCTAACGCTACAATTTTTGAAAGAGGTTATGGTAATTCTTTCATATTTGTAGAACAAGGTATTGAGTTTGCCATTTTCCCTGATGGGCAATTCGATTTTAATGTAGATAATTATGGTCCTAAATTTGGCGCAAGTGCTAATTTTAATAATGTGAGCATTAGTTTTAATACTGGCTACGATTATAATGCGTATGTACAGTATGACGATTATGGTGCTGTGATTCAAATTGAGAATATCCCAATTTACTACGATTACTATGGTAGAATTTCACAGGCAGGAAATGTTAGAATAAGCTATAATAGTTTTGGACGTGTGAGTCGTGTTGGTGGTTTATATGTACACTATAACAGATATAACAATTATTCTCATTACAGTGGTTACATTAATTTTTATAACCGGCATTATGTTTATAGACCATGGCATACATATTATGCGATTCCTTTATTTAATTATTGTGTAGTTTATAATAGACCTTACAGACAGTATTACACAACAACAAGACATCACTATTATGCGCCTTATACTAATAACTATAGAGAATACTCTAGAATAGGTTCTCGAAGAAATTACGTAGCTTCTAATAGCAGACGTAGTGATAGATATAATCAAAATAATAATACTATAAGACGTAGTAATGCTACTAGCAGAAGAAGTAACTCTGTAAGCCAAAACAGAGGTACGAGAAGAAATAACACAATTAGTAGAAATAATACAACTAGAGATAACAATACTGTTGCTAGAGACAATAAGGTTAGACGTAGCGCTTCTACAACAAATAGAACTATTACAAGAGATAGAGCAAATACCGTTAATAAAAAGCGTGTAGCTGCTAATAAACCAAGAGTTTCAACTCGAAGTAATACTAATAAAAGAACGGTTAAAAGCAATACAGTAAGAAAGAACACGCCTCGTACAAATTCGAATGCTAGAGTTGCTAGTACTCAAACTAAAAGAAGAACAAGTACAGTAAAACAACGTCCGCAACAAAGTAGAAGTAAATCTACACAACGTGTTGCTAGAACAAATAATAATAGAAAACAAAACTCTAGAGCTCCTCAAAATAAGAGTAGATCTACAAAAAAAAGAGTAAATTAATAATAACTTTGGTTGGTTAGTAAGGAAATCTTGCAAGTAGTATGCCTCAAAGCACCTTGCAGGATTTTTGTTTTTATGCACTAGGTTTTAAAACCTTTTTTATTATAGCTGTAATATCTTCAGACAGATTAAATTTATACACCACGAATACATAACTCAAACTAATTAATATAGATTTTAATATAATATTTACAATGGGATGAAATGAAAATTCCCAGAAATAAAAGGCAAAAACCAAAGCTATTAAAAACACAAAAGTTTTTGCTGTATTTATTGTAAAAGGTTGCATCTTAAATTTATAATTCACAAATACAATTTTAGAGATATTATATAAAAACATAGCAATAAACGTTGCGTAAGCTGCACCTTCTATACCAAATCTTGGAATAAAAATAATATTTAGAACTACTGTTAGTAAGGTTAAAAACACACCAAAACTTAAAACAACTCTGTAATAATCGCTATTAAATAGTATGGCGTTATTGTTGCCAATAAGGTTGTCAAATAGTTTTGCTAAACCAATAACCAGCACAATTAATAAACCACCTCGATACTCAACTGGCATTAATAAATAAAGTTGATTTAAGTTTACTATAATTAAAACGAAGATAATACCACTAATAATAAATAAGTTTAATGAGCTTTTTTGGTATAAGCTTTTTAGTTCTACGCTATTGTTTTCGTTAAGGAATTTTGCTGTTAACGGATTAGTTATTTGATGCATGGAACGTGCAGGAACACCAATTACAGTCGCTATATAAATGGCAACTCCATAAAAGGCAACATTTTCTATCTCGATAAATTGACCAATCATGAACTTATCGATTTCTAAAATAATATTCGCCACAGAACCAGCAATAATAATAAGTCCAGCATATTTTAAAATCTCAGAAGTATTCTCCAGTTTTTGGAACTTTAATACTGGCCATTTTACACTGTAAGCATATAATTTCATTATCATCATTCGCAAAATATAAACACCTACAATAGCATAAATTAATTGGTTTACAGTAATGTAATTATAATACATACAAACGAGCAAGATTGTAATTCCAATTCTATGGAAAACCTCTTTCATAAAATTGCCAAAAACACTATGCATTTGCACTTTTGCCCAAGAATAAAACACTTCGAAATATGCAAAAGCAATGGCTGAAATAAATATTAACCACGTATATTCTTTTATTATAATATTCTCTTTTGATAACCACGTGCTTATGACATCAAAAGACAAATAACCTACCAAACCAAGGGGAATAATAACAGCTAAAGGCAAAAATAACATGAGCGTTAAAAAGCTATTTTGTTTGTTTTTGGTTTTAAAAGAGGAATAAAATTTAATAATTGCATTATGAACACCAAAAGCCATTAATGGCATCATAATATTTGCAGTAGAAAGAATAAAAGTTACGAGTCCAAAATATTCGGGAGTTAAAAACTCAGTATATAAAAACAATACATTTATAGCACCAATGCCAAATCCAAAATAAGTGATAATGGTATTTTTAAATGCTTGATTTTGTACTATTCCCATTTTTAAATTAGTTGTGATAGTTTTTTTGTTAGCGATTTCCTGCTGTATTGCTCTAATCCTATAGGATGACTTTGCAAATTATGAGTTTTAAACACATTAAAATATTCTAAAATTTGAGTTTTTAATTTATCATAATCCGAATAATAATAATAGCATCCTGTATTGGTCGTCTTTATAATTTGCTCAACATCTGAATCTTTTGGACCAATTGCAATTATTGGTCTGTTAGATACCATATATTCAAATAATTTTCCAGGAATGATACATTTAGTCTCTTCGGAATCTATTTCTATCAATAATAATATTTGTGATTTTTTTTGATATGTAATAGCTTTATTATGTGATATATAACCTACTATATTTATATAATGACTTAAACTATGTCTTTCTAAAGTTTTTAATATGTCTTCACTTACAGCACCAACTAAATTAAGTTGAAAATGTGCTTCAAATTCTTTATTCTCTCTAGTAATATCACTCAGCACTTGCCACAACATTTCTGGATTCCTCTCCGAAAGCAAAGACCCAATATGCGCTAAAGAGAATTTTGTGTCTAATGTAACTTGTTCGATTATCTCTGTATCGTAACCGTTGGTAATTACTGAGATTGGTTTATTTGTAATCTCCTGAAACTCTTTTTTTGTCCTGAAACTAGTAACAATAACTTCAGCTGCATTTTGTAATACTTGAGCTTCTAATTTTTTATGTTTTTTAATTGAAGTTTGAGTTAACTTTAATTGTTTATGGTAACCAATAGTTGTCCAAGGATCACGAAAATCGGCTAGCCACTTCACTCCTAGTTTCTTTTTTAATTGCATCCCCATAAGATGCAAACTATGCGGTGGACCTGTTGTAATAATGGTTTCAATATTGTTATCAGAAATATATTTAGAAAGGTATTCAACCGAAGGTTTTACCCATTGTTTACGTGCATCTGGAATAAAGAAATTACCTCTAATAAAAAGCAATACCTTTTCTATTGGAGATTGGTTTTTATGTTTTGTAATAATGCCTCTACTTATTGTTTGTGAATTTTTCTTCGAAAAAATACTAGCAAGACCATAAGGTTCTTTAATAGGTTGTTTTAATATGGTAATATCTTTTGGAACTTCATTTAATAGACTTTCGTCAATTATAGGATAACTAGGATTTTCGGGAGCATAGACAATAGGTTCGACCTCAAAATCTCTTAAATACTTTACAAATTTTAACCAACGTTGCACACCAGGACCTCCAGCTGGTGGCCAATAATACGTGATTATGAGTGCTTTTTTACGCACTTAGTTTTTGTTTATTTTTAAACTTGTAAAACAATCCTCCAATTAGCAAGAGTCCAAGCAATATAGAACTTCCTAATGCAATAGTACTTCCAGTTTTTATAACTTGTGGTTCGAATTTAAATTCTATAGCATGATTTCCTGCAGGAATTTGCATGCCTCTTAACACATAGTTTACTCTAATATGCTCGGCTTCTACACCATCAATATAAGCCTGCCAGCCATCGCCATAATAATTTTCAGAAAACACAGCAAATCCATCATTAGCATTACTAGATTGATATTTTAAATCGTTGGGTTTGTATCCTGTAAGTTGTATAGAAGCAGTTGAATCAACAATAAATCTATTATCTAACTCCTTTTGTTTAGATAAAGGAGCTATCGCATAAATAGCTTTGTGTTTTGTATCTAAACTATCTAAAGCTCTAATTTCATCATTTGCAGAATTAACTTGCTCTAAATCGCTTACAAACCAAGCATTACCATTAGCATCAGGATTTGTATATGTTATAGGCTTACCATTTTCGCCTTGTCCAATTATATATTTAGTGTTAAGCATATTTAAAACTGGCAAGTGATTATTGTAAATATAAAACTCTAATAATTCTTTATAACGCTTCATTTCTGCAGCATTATAACCATTTAACGAATTATGAAAATAGGATGCTTTAGTATTTCCTGAAGTTAAATCGAATACTCGATAATGTGTAGTGTCTTTTAAAATCTCCAAGTCGGCTGTATTGGCCTGATATGGTTTTTTAACTTGTATTGATGATACAAAATTGTCGTTATTCACATAACGTCTATCTACGACTACCAAATCTAAAACAATTAAAACAGCAAATGCTACAACTACTAATTGTTGAGATAGTTTTTTCTTTAAATACATCCAAATTACTACTGATGAAAGCAAAACAAGAATTAGAGTTCTTATAGTATCGCTCATAAAGAATGCCTTTCTATCCTGTTTAACAGCATCAACATAAGCTTGTCCATAACCTTGAATATATCTGCCATCATTATTTCCAACAAAATCAAATAACGAACTTCCAAAAAGTAAAAATACTAAAGCTAATCCTCCAGTTATAATCGCTGAATATTTTAAGGCTTTAAGTTTAGTTTCATCTTTTTCAAATTCGTTAAAAAGTTTTACTAATCCAAAAATGCCAAGTATGGGAATACACAGCTCTAAAATAACTTGAATAGAACTTACAGCTCTAAACTTATTATATAGTGGAAAATAGTCTATAAATAAATCGGTTAAAAAACCTAAGTTTTTTCCGTAGGATAATAATAAAGATAAAATGATACCTCCTAAAAGCCACCATTTTAAACGCCCTCTAATCAAAAATAATGCAAAGACAAACAAGAACAAAATAACTGCGCCTACATAAGCTGGAGCCTCAACAATAGGTTGATCTCCCCAATAAGTTGGCACTTGCTTTACCTCTTGTAATGCTTGAACTGGAGGTGCTCCCATAGTTCTTAAAGCATCATAAGTGTTTGAGTCTTTACCAACATCTTCATAACTTCCTCCTCCCATAAAACGAGGAATAAAAAGGTTAAAACTTTCTACAAACCCGTAACTATACGTAGTAATATAATCTCTGTCTAGACCACTAGAAATTTCTTTTAGGGAACCGTCAGGATTAATAGTAAGATCACTTGTGCCACGCGTGCTTTCCTTTACATACTCCTGAGTAGCCATTATATTCGTAGCATTTAATCCTATAGATAAAATAACAGCAGCACATAATATTACAATGGATTTAAAAAAATGAGAGAGCTTCTTTTTTTGATATGCATCTACAAGATACGCCATACCAAGAACTATAACCAATAACATTAAATAATAGGTCATTTGAAAATGATTTGCAACCAACTCTAAAGCCATGGCAACAGTAGTCAACAAAAAACCTAGAATATATTTTCGCTTAAAAGT
>Ga0209013_10000613_pt1 | contig 32251 bp, 31 predicted proteins | sample Cruoilmetagenom2_FD_187291 | JGI IMG/M metagenome (GOLD analysis project Ga0209013, IMG submission 187291) | Oil polluted marine microbial communities from Coal Oil Point, Santa Barbara, California, USA - Sample 2 (SPAdes) (version 2) | ecosystem: Environmental > Aquatic > Marine > Oil seeps ...
GAGGTTTTTTAGGAAAAGTTATCAATGTTCCGTGAATTAATCACTAAATTTGAACAAATGAACAACCAAAAACGGTCAACCTATACTAGGACAAGACACAAAACTCAAATATTGAAAATAAATTTAGTATTTTAACAACTCTTACAGAATAAAAATAAAATAGATATGAAAACAATTGCAACCATCATTTTAACCATAATATTATCAATTAACTTGACTTATGCACAAGATATTCCTACTAAAGAACCTATTGGAGGAGAAACTTTTGGGCATAGTGTAAAGAAAATAAGCGACGATTTATACGTCTTTCGCTGGTGGGTTTATCGTAATATCTTTCTGATTACTGATGAAGGGGTAATTGTTACAGACCCTATGAATCCTAAAGCAGCAAAATTATTACTGAGCGAGATTCGTAAAATAACAGATAAGCCTATAAAATATGTAATCTATAGCCATAATCATCACGACCATATTTCTGGTGGTAATATCTTCAAAAAAGAAGGAGCAACATTTATTGGACATAAAAATTTATTAAAAGAATTAACCGACCATCCTAATCCAGTAACACCTCTGCCAGATATTACATTTTACAATAATTACACTTTGAAGTTAGGAAATAGAACATTAGAATTATTTTACTTTGGCCCAAATCATGGTGAAAGTTTAATTGTAATGCGAATCCCAAAAGAGAAGATTTTATTTATTGTTGATATAGTCACACCGAGAAGAGTTGCCTTTAGAGGAATGCCTGATTTCTGGCCAGATGAATGGGTTAGAACACTAAAAGAAATTGAGCAAATGGAATTTGACTATGTCATTTCTGGTCATGGACCTGAAGATCAACCAGCAATAGATTCTTCTACAATAGTTAAAGAACAAAGAGTGTATTTAGAAGATTTGATGAGCGCAGTTAAAACAGCAATGGATTCTGGAACTCATAATCCTGACGAACTTAAAAAAGTAGTAAAACTTCCTAAATATGAAAACTGGCAATATTATAATGAGTGGCTACCAATGAATATTGAGCGTATTTGGGCTTTTTATCATATGGGTTGGTAATTCAGTTATTTAGATAAAAAACTACCGCCAACAACTGGTAGAATTCATTGTTGTAATCAAGTAAAAAGAATAATAAAACTATAAATCAAACATAACGGTAAAAAGGAAATTAGCATCGTTGAAATTCAACAACGAAATCATACCAAACCCGTTGTTGGAGGTAATTTGAACAACCTCTACAGTACTCAATTCAATCCTGAGTTTTTTGAAACTTATACACTTTATGGGGTAGTGCTAAAAAAAGCGGCAATTGCCGCTTTTTTTTTATCTTGATCTTCTTCGTTTTGAAAAATTATTTGGAGCTCCGGAATTAGAATCTTTTCTAGATCGTTTTCTACCAAAATTGCTAAAATCTCCTTTTGGCTTTCTATCATTGCTTCTTTTCCTATCGCCACCTTTATAATCTCTTCTTCCTCCGCTTCTTCTTCCTGAACGTTTTTTTTCTGTAATTTCTACATTTACGCTTCTACCTTCAAAATCAACATCATTCTCTTTAAAAGTAGCTATAGTTTCGTCTGTGTAATTTTTGTCTAATTCAAAAAATGAAAAAGTATCTAAAATTTCAATTTGACCTATTTCAATGTTTTTAGCAATTCGTTGCTCATTAATTAAACCAATTAACCTAGCTGGGTTTAGTTTATCTTTTCTACCAATATTAATAAAGAAACGAGACATGTTTTCATCATCTCTTCGTTTTCCTCTGCTGTCAGAATTTCTCATATGCTCGCTATCATTTAAGTCAGGAGCATTTTGATAATAGGTTAAAAACGTATTAAATTCTAAGGAAACAAACCGTTTAATTAACTCTTCACGGTCTAAATCCATTAATTTTTCATAAATAGAAGGTAAAAAGTCTGCTATTTCAGTTTCGTTAACGTTAATATCTTGAACTTTGTCAATTAATTTTAATAATTGATTTTGACAAATTTCTTTACCTGTTGGAATTGGGGTGCTAACAAACTTTTTTCCAATAAGTCTTTCAATAGGACGAAGTTTTCCTTTCTCTCTTGAAGTAACAATTGCAATAGAAATACCTTCTTTTCCAGCACGACCAGTTCTACCACTACGGTGTGTATAAGACTCTATTTGGTCTGGTAATTTATGGTTTATAACGTGAGTTAAATCGGTTACATCTAAACCTCTAGCTGCAACATCTGTTGCTACTAATAACTGTAAATGTTTTTTACGAAATTTCCCCATAACACTATCGCGTTGTGCTTGAGATAAATCGCCATGTAATGAATCAGCGCTATAACCATCTTTTATTAATTTATCGGCTACTTCTTGCGTTTCTCTTCTAGTTCTGCAAAAAATAATACCATAAATATCTGTATTTACATCAGCAATTCTTTTTAAAGCTGCATATCTATTTCTTTCAGAAACTACATAATATTGGTGCGAAACCTGATCTGCACCTATATTTTTTTTACCTGCATTAATTTCTACTGGATTGTGCATGTAATTTCTAGCAATTCGTTCTACTTCTTTTGGGAAAGTTGCTGAAAATAATAGCGTTTGTTTCTCTTCTGGCGTTACTGCAAGCACTTTATCTAATTCATCTTTAAAACCCATATTTAACATTTCATCGGCCTCATCTAATACAAGCCATTTAACGTTAGATAATTTAAGTTGTTTTCTTTTGATTAAATCTACAGTTCTACCTGGTGTACCAACCACTATGTGAGAACCTCTTTTAAGTTTTCTAATCTGCTCATCAATATTAGAGCCTCCATAAACGGCAGTAACTCTAAAATTTTCTAAATGAGAAGAAAATTCTTCGATATTTTTAGCAATTTGGATTGCTAATTCACGAGTTGGAGATAATATAATTGCTTGAGTATCCTTATTATTAGTTTCAATTTGTTCTAAAATTGGTAAACTAAAAGCTGCAGTTTTTCCTGTTCCTGTTTGTGCAAACGCTTTTAAATCTTCTCTTGAATTTAAAACTTGAGGAATTGCTTTGGATTGAATTTCTGTAGGATTTTCGTATCCTAAATCGGTTAAGGCCTTAATAATGTTTTTATTAAGCCCTAACTCCATAAATGTCGACATTCTGTATATATTAGTGATTTACAGACGCCCATCTATAAACCGGTTAAAAACGTGCAAAGATACACTTTAAAATTATACTACCGCCAATAAATTAATTTAATTCTAATTTTTCTAACTGAGTGTTTAAATATCTGGAACCTAGGTAAGTAAATCCGTTTTCAACAGTTCCATTTTTATTGACTATAATTGCTCTAGGATAATTACTAGTTAAATATTGATTTGCATAGCTATTAGAAGTAAGCTTATATTGATAATTTAAATTCAATAATTTTAAGTTTGGGTCTGTTGCTAAATCATTACTTTCATTTTGTAAATGAATTCCAATAAACAATACTTCTGGGTATGTGTTTTTTAAATACTTTATTCTACTAACAAAGTAATCGGTAGACATAAATTCTGTAGACCAAAAATAGATTACTGCGTTTTTATCTTTAATAATATCTTTTATATTTTTCACTTCGTTAGCATAAGTTTTTATGTCAAAATTGTGTAAAGGATTTTTATTTTTAACATACTTACTGTCACTAACTAATTTTTTTATTTGATCTTTGTAATCAGAGTTTGTACAGTACTTTAAGAAAATATCTAATGTTTTTTTATTAATACTACAAGTAGACTCACTCTTTAAAAAATCATTAAGTACTACACGTTTTAGCAATGTGTTTTTAAATTTTTCTAAGGTAATATGATCAACTATTTCTAGAAGAAGCGTATTAGTAAGTTTATTTTTTGAAATATCCTTATTTTGATAGCTTAAATTATATAAATAACTAATTACATAATTTTGGTATGGATAAAAGGAAACTAAAGATGCTTCATTTAAATTAATTGTATTTCTATAGTTATAAAACTCTGATTTTATGGCCGGAAAATTAGGCTGTTTATTAGCAATTTTATAATAATAAGGGTATATTTCTTTTAAATTATACAAAGGATAGTATAGAGCAGTGTTTGCCAATTTTCTATAATTTGCACTTATTTTATCTTTTTCAAGAGAAAGAAAATCTTTATAAATTGTAGCTCTTTTTTTTGTTAATGAATCAATTTTATGTTGAAAATTAGTTTGATTTAAGTTAAATTGACTTAACATTTCTTTATCATCCTTTTCATTTTGTAAAAATAAATTTATTAAAAATTCATTTTTTGAACTTCCTTTTCCACTAAATACAATTGATTTATCAAAATCCCATGTATTTAACCTTACCAAAATACTATCGGATGGCTCTAAATAAATGTATTGAAATTCATTACCATGTTTAAAGGTATATAAACCTTCTTTCAATTGTTTAAATTTTGCGGAAAACTTATTTTTTTGGTTTAACAAAATAGTATCTATAACCTTATCATCTTTTAAAAATAGCACATATTTTGATTTAGGATTAACAATTTCTCCTCCAAAATAGGTGCCCTTTTTTACAGAATGGTTATGTTCAGCACAACCAAAAATGGAAAATAAAAATAAAGACGTTATTAAATACTTCATATATACTTGAGTTAAAACAAAAATACATACTTGTTTAAAGGCATTTTGTTAAATAGATGTTAATTTAATATTAGTTAAAAAAAAAGGATAAATAATTAAGATTTGTTTAAATGATTTATAATTCATTAAAATTATTACTTTTGCAAAACTTTTAAAAATACATAAATTATACATATATGCTATCAGTATCAAATTTATCTGTTCAATTTGGAAAACGAATTTTGTTTGATGAAGTAAATACCAAATTTACAGTTGGTAATTGTTACGGAATAATTGGAGCCAATGGTTCTGGAAAATCGACTTTCTTAAAAATTATATCAGGAAAAATAGAACCTACATCTGGTCAAGTTCATTTAGATAAAGGTAAACGAATGTCTGTTTTATCTCAAGATCACTTTGCTTTTGATGAATTCCCAATATTAGATACAGTAATGATGGGAAATAATGAGATGTATAATTTAAAAAAGGAAATGGATGCCATTTATGCAAAGGAAGATTTTTCGGAAGAAGATGGTATTAAAGCAGGCGAATTAGGGGTGGATTTTGAAGAAATGAATGGATGGAATGCCGAAAGTGATGCAGCTTCTTTATTGTCTTCTTTAGGAATAAAAGAAGAAATGCATTATAATTTAATGAGCGAATTAGATAATAAATCTAAAGTTCGAGTTTTATTAGCACAAGCTTTATTTGGTAATCCAGATGTGTTAATAATGGATGAGCCTACTAACGATTTAGATTTTGAAACCATTGGTTGGTTAGAGAATTTTTTAGCAAATTATGATAATACGGTAATTGTGGTTTCGCATGACCGTCACTTTTTAGATGCAGTTTGTACACATGTCTCAGATATTGATTTTGGTAAAATAAATCATTATTCAGGAAATTATTCTTTTTGGTACGAATCTAGCCAACTTGCTGCAAAACAAAGAGCACAACAAAACAAAAAAGCCGAAGATAAAAAGAAAGAATTAGAAGAGTTTATTCGTCGTTTTTCTGCAAATGTTGCAAAATCAAAACAAGCAACTTCCAGAAAAAAAATGATAGAACGTTTAAATGTAGATGAAATTAAACCTTCAAGCAGAAGATATCCAGCAATTATTTTTGACCGAGAACGTGTTGCAGGAGACCAAATTTTAAATGTGGAGCATTTTTCTAAAACCATGGATGGAGAAACTTTATTTACTGATGTAAGTTTTAATTTGAATAGGGGAGATAAAGTGGCTTTAATTTCTAAAAATTCAAAAGCCGTTACAGCCTTTTATCAAATTTTAAATGGATATGATAAGCAAGATAATGGTAAATTACAATGGGGTGTTACCACTAATCAATCGTATTTGCCATTGGATAATTCAGGTTTTTTTAACGATGCAAGTTTAAATTTAGTAGATTGGTTACGTCAATATGCTAAAACGGAAGAAGAGCGAGAAGAAGTTTATTTAAGAGGATTTTTAGGTAAAATGATTTTTAGTGGGGAAGAGGCTTTAAAAAAATGTAATGTGCTTTCGGGTGGTGAAAAAGTAAGATGTATGTTATCTAGAATGATGATGACAAGAGCAAATGTGTTAATGTTAGATGAGCCTACAAACCACTTAGATTTAGAATCTATTCAAGCATTTAATAATTCATTAAAAAACTTTAAAGGAACCGTAATTTTTACTACGCATGATCATGCTTTTGCACAAACAGTAGCCAATAGAATTATTGAAATTACACCGAAAGGTTTAATTGACAGATATACTACTTTTGATGAATATTTGAATAATCCAAAAGTTAAGGAGTTACGTAATAAAATGTACAACTAATAAAAGTTTTTTTAAAAGTGGATTTTTAAGTTATATTAAGCTTGTTGAATTATTTTAATTAGTGGTTAATCAAAGTTAACTTCGACAGGCTCAGTTTGACAATACCAATTTTAATTTTTTGTGAAACAAGCTAATTCTTTTCCACTTTATTATTGCCCTTGCATTCTTCTCCTTTTGCCCAGTTCTTGAAGCATTTTTCTATTAAAACTGCGTTCTGCTTTTTTTAAGAGCAGTATTTTTTTTCCTGAAATTACTGTAGATAACTCGTTAACCATACTTATTTTAGCATCCGTAATTTGTTGCTCAATTTTTAGCGAATTATCAATTAATTTTTGAGCTTGATTTTCAGTAATATAATCTATTCCGCCAGCTATTCTAACTTCTGTTTTAAAACTAGTTTCATTATTTATTTTTAAACGTTGTATTTTTTTGGTGTACAAATTATAAATTGGCCAAAATTCTTCTGCTTCTTTTGGAGTAAGATTAATTGCATCAGTTATAAATGATGTTTTTAATAATTTAATACGTTGTCGCTGCATTTGTTGTGCACTTATAAAATTGATGCTCAATAAATAAAAGCTAAAAAGGAGGATAATTTTTTTCATTTTTAGTAAGTTATATTAATTTTCATAGGTAATTTGTTCTAAATCTTCTTCAATTAAATAGTCAACAACTTCATCATTAGTTATGGTTGTACTTATGTTTTTATTATCTAATTCGTCTTCTGAATATAGCGTTGCTACAGTTAAAGGATCAAAATTAGCATTATCATTTTCAAAATAATTTACAATATCATCTGAAGCTAAAGAATTAAAGGTTACTGTTTTAGAATTGTTGTTTAAAATTATAATTAACAGAAAGGAAGCCGCAATTGCAACAGGTAACATAAATTTTAATACTCTTGATTTTAAAGAGATTACTTTTGGTGTGTTTTCTGAATTTAGTTTTGAAAATATAGATGCTTCAACGTTATTAAAATAATCTTTTGGAATTTCAGTGTTTGTATTATTTTGGGTTAAAACTTCTGCCTTTAGTTTTGCAAATACAACATCTTCCACAGAATCAAAATAGTTTTTAGGAGTTGTAAAAGTAGTTTTTGAAGGTTTTATATTTAAATTTTCAGTATTTAATTGTGCAAAAACACCATCCTCAATAGTTTTAAAATAATCCAAAGGAACTTTAAAACCTACATTGGTTTTAGGTTTTTTCTTTAATTTAAAGTCTCTATTTTTATTTTCTTTTTTCATTTATACTAATTAGACTAGTAAAAAAGGTTTTGGTTTAATTAGCCTTTATATAAGTTTCTATTTTTTTTACTGCATGATGATAGGATGCTTTTAAAGCACCAACCGAAGTTTCTAACACTTCTGAAATTTCATTATATTTTAATTCTTCAAAATATTTCATTTTAAAAACAAGTTGTTGCTTTTCAGGTAACGTAACTATGGCTTTTTGTAAAAGCAACTGAATTTCATCTCCAGAAAAATAAACGTCCGATTCTAAATTTTCAGCCATTTTAAATTGAAGTTCACTGATATCAACGTTTTGTTTTGCCGCTTTTTTATTGATAAATGTAATAGATTCATTTGTTGCTATGCGATACATCCAAGAGTATAATTTACTTTTTTCGTTAAATGAATGAATATTTTTAAAAACTTTAATAAATGTATTTTGTAAAACATCATCGGCATCGTCATGCGAGAGTACAATTTTACGAATATGCCAATACAACCGTTCTTTATATAACGACATTAGGTTTCTAAAAGCTTGCTCTTGAGACTTAGGGTTTTTTAATTGAGCAACTAATAAGTTTTCGTCTATCACGTTTTAAATTTAGTTATTAGACGTTTAAAATTAAAAAAGGTTTAATGATAAAAAAAATTATTTTAATTTTTTTGTAAAATTTCTACGAGAATATCCAAATAATCGTTGGTCTTTAATTAAATCTGCAATTCCTTCGGGAATCATTTCTTCCCATCCCTCTTTGCCTTCTGAAATCATTTTTAAAACTTCACGAGATAAAATATCTAAAATTTCAGGATTGTAATCTGTTATATCAATCATTTTACCATTGTATTTAAAATATTTGTACAACTCTTTAACTCGGGGATGTAATTTTAAATTTTCACTGGTTAGTATTTCTCCCGTTTTATGATTTTTAAGAGGGTACAAGTAAAGTTTTAAATCTTTATTAAATAATTTTCCAAACGCTTCTAAAATTCCACCACTTAAATCGCGATAATATTTTTCATCAAATATTTGAATTAGGTTATAAACACCCATTGCTAGTCCCATTCTTGCTTTGGTAAATTGTGAAAAATATTCTACCAGTTTAAAGTATTTTTGGAAATTGGTAATCATAACAGTCATGCCTAGTGAACAAAGCAGTTCAGCTCTTTCTAAAAAATCACGTTCATTAATTTCCCCTTCTGATCTAAGGTTAGATAATGTGATTTCAAAAATTACTTTGGTGTTTTTTTCTTCTACCTTTTTTTCATTAAAAAACAAAGCTTTAGATTTTTCGTAAATATCCATATTTACTAAAGTAACCGGTCTAAAGCTACCTCTTAAAGCTAAAATATTTTTTTTATAAAGTACTTGTGCAGGTAACAAATTTCTACCGTCAGATCCAAACATAACGGCATCTGTCATGCCGTTTTTTACCAATTGCAAGCTCATTAATCTATTGTCTACGTAAGTAAATCTAGGGCCAGAAAAGTTTATCATATCAATTTCAATCTGATCCGTATCTATATTATCATATAATGATTTTACAAGTTCTTTAGTATTATCATTTAAATAAAAGCTACCAAAAATAAGGTTAACACCAAGTTTTCCAAGGGTTTCTTGTTGCAATGTTGAATTAGTTTCTTTAAATCGGATATGAATTACAATTTCATTATAATCTTCTAAAGCATCTAATTGAAATCGTATACCAACCCAACCATGTCCTTTAAATTTTTTGGAAAAATCAATAGTAGCTACGGTATTTGCATAAGAAAAAAATAATCGATTTGGATTTTTTTTTCGAATAAGACGATCTTCCATCAAATTCATTTCATGCAATAGCATTTTTTTTAATCTAGATTCGGTTACATATCTTTTGTCTTTTTCTTCCCCATAAATGGCATCGGAAAAGTCTTTGTCATAAGCAGACATTGCTTTCGCAATAGTTTTGGAAGCACCACCTGCTCTAAAAAAATTCCGAACCGTTTCTTGACCAGCACCTATTTCAGAAAAGGAACCGTAAATGTTTTCATTCAGATTAATTTGTAAAGATTTCTGTTTAATAGTAAGTACCTTACTAATTTCTTTATCTCCTTTTAGTTTAATAGACATTTTTTGTTCGATTTTTTTAGTAATTGCAAAATTACTAAAATCAAAGTAAAAAAAAAAGAGAGTAATTTATTAAAATCACTCTCTTTAAAATGCGGTATATAAGTTTTTTTACATACTTTTTAGTTCGCTAACTAATTTAGTTAAAACATCTTTTGCATCACCAAACAACATAGAAGTTTTTTGATTATAGAATAATTCGTTTTCAATACCTGCATAACCAGGTTTCATACTTCGTTTATTCACTATAATATGTTTTGCGTTTTCAACTTCTAAAATTGGCATGCCGTAAATTGGACTTGAAGGATCGTTATGAGCTGCAGGATTTACAACATCATTTGCGCCTACTACAAATACAACATCGGTACTAGCAAATTCCGGATTTACATCTTCCATTTCAGCTAATTTATCATATTCTACATTAGTTTCGGCTAATAGTACATTCATATGGCCTGGCATACGACCTGCAACTGGATGTATAGCGTATTTAACGTCTATTCCTTTGCTATCTAATAATTGTTCTAATTCGTGAATAACATGTTGTGCTTGAGCAACCGCTAAACCATAACCTGGAACTATAATAACTCGTTGAGAGTAATTCATTAAAATTGCTACGTCACTTACAGATGCTTTGGTAATACTTCCTGTAATTTCATGACCTTCAGCATCATCACCTCCGCTACTACCAAAAGCTCCAAAAATAACATTAGATAAAGAACGATTCATAGCAGTACACATGGCAAATGTTAAAATTGTTCCTGCTGAACCTACTAAAATACCACCAGTTAACATTACCATATTTCCGTATAAGAAACCTGCAAATGCAGCTGCTAAACCAGTAAAAGAGTTTAATAATGAAATAACTACGGGCATATCAGCTCCACCAATTGGGATAACTAATAAAATTCCGTAGGCTAATGCAGAGAAAAATAATAGATATAAAAATAATTGGCTAGATGTGCCGCTCATAGTTATGAAAACTCCAAAAACTATTATACCAATTAATACTAAGTTATTTAATAAGTTATATTTTGGTAAACGGATTGGTTTTTTAAAAGTTCCATTTAATTTTCCTAACGCAATCATACTACCTGCAAAAGAAACACTACCAATTACCATACCAGCAACTATTGTTGCTATATGTAACGGGTTTCCAACATTATGATGAAATTCAATTAATCCAATTAGTGCAGCACTGGCACCACCCATACCGTTAAATAAAGAAACTAATTCTGGCATTTTGGTCATATCTACTTTTTTGGCAATAAGCCAACCAACAATAGTTCCTATTACAATTGCAATTGCAATTAACACATAAATTTTTGTTGAAACTTCTCCTTGATACAAGAAAAGAGTTCCAAAAATGGCTATGGTCATACCAGCAGCAGCAATTAAATTTCCTCTACGAGCTGTTTCAGGATGACCTAACATTTTTAATCCAACAATATAAGTTATTGATGCGATTAGGTAAATAAATTCGAGACTAAATATATATTCCATTATTTTTTCTTTTTAAACATTTCTAACATGCGGTCGGTAACTACAAATCCACCAACTACGTTTAAAGTTCCTAGTAAAACAGCGACAAAACCTAAGGATATAGCTAAAATATTGTTAGGATCTGCATCTAACATTACTAAAATAGCTCCTATAATGATAACACCGTGAATGGCATTTGCACCAGACATTAAAGGGGTGTGTAACACTGCTGGCACGTGGCCAATTACTTCAACACCAACAAAAATCATTAATACAACTATGTATATCATTTGAAGGTTACTACTTATAAAATCTATAAATTCTGTCATAATTATTTAGTATTTCCGTTATGTCTAATTGTTCCTTCCTTTATAATAAGAGTTTGGTCTGTAATTTCTTCCTCTAACTCCCATTTAAATTTGGTTTCGTCTGTTAAATGCATAATAAAATTATACATATTTTTAGCATATAAATCACTAGCATTTGTAGAAACGCTTTCTGGAGCAATAGATGTTCCAATAATTTTTACGCCATGTTCTATTATGGTTTTGTTGTATTTGCTTATCTCACAGTTACCTCCTTGTGCAGCAGCTAAATCAATAATAACTGCACCATTTTTCATTTGTTTAACTTGCTCTTTGGTAATTAAAACTGGAGACCTTCTTCCTGGCACCATAGCCGTAGTAATTACTAAATCAGCTTTAAATAATGAAGTATTTACAGCTTCTTTTTGTCTGCGAGCATAATCTTCAGAAGCTTCTTTTGCATAACCACCTTCCGATTTTTCTCCGGTATTATCCACAGAAATAAATTTAGCACCTAAAGATTCTGTTTGTTCTTTGGTTTCTATTCTAATATCTGTTGCTTCAACTACAGCTCCTAAACGTTTTGCTGTTGCTATTGCTTGTAAACCTGCAACACCAACACCATAAATTAAAACTCTTGATGGAGTAATGGTTCCTGCGGCTGTCATCATTAATGGAAATATTTTAGTCATTTCATAAGCGCCTAAAATAACAGCTTTATAACCAGCTAAATTACTTTGAGAACTTAAAATATCCATATCTTGTGCTCTAGAAATTCTAGGAATTGCATCCATTGAAAAAGCAGTTGCACCTTTTGCAGCGATAGCTTCAATTAATTCAGGATGTGATTTATGGAACAGTTGACTCATTAAAATATGGTGGTTATCTACCAATTTTAAATCTTCTTCAGTAAAAGGATTAATTTTTACTAAAATGTCTGCTTCTTTAAATACAACACCTCTTTTTTCAACTACAGCTCCTATTTTGGAATAATCAGAATTTTTAAAAGAAGAAGCATGACCAGCATCTTCTTCTACAATAACTTCAAATCCTTTATCTATAAGTTGTTTTGAAATAGTAGGTGAAATAGAAACTCGTCTTTCGCCTTTTTGAGTTTCATTTAAAATGCCTATTTTCATATAGTTTTGGTTTTAATATTTGTTTTAATTATATAGTTTGTCAAATTTAAAATTTAAAGGTTCAATAAACTAAAAAAAACTAGTTTTTTAACTAGTTTTAATACATAAATTCAAGTGTTACAAAACGTAAAAAAATAACGATACTATTTTTATTTTTTTTGCAAATTAAATCCATTAATTCCCTTTTTTTAATTTGATGGTAAAAATACGTATTTAAGTATATTCAAAAGTTGATATAAGTCAGATTTTAAATTATTTTTGTGGTAATTACTGTTTTAATGAATATTATGTAATAAATATTACAGAATGATGATTATTCTATCTTCAATTTTATAAAAATTACTTTATTAGCTCATAAATTGTCAAAATAATAAAGATTCGTTGTATTTTTATCGTTTAATATGAAAATTAAAATTACGTTTTTAGGTACTGGTACCTCGCAAGGTATTCCTGTTATAAATTGTAAACACCCTGTTTGTTTTTCAGAAGACAGCCGAGATAAACGGTTGCGTTCTTCTATTTTAATTGCCTGGGATAATTATTCGTATGTAATTGATTGCGGTCCTGATTTTAGATATCAGATGTTAAGAGCCGAGGTGAACAAAATAGATGGAATTTTATTTACTCATGAACATGCCGATCATACTTCAGGGTTGGATGATATTCGTCCGTTTAGTTTTCAAATAGGAGCAGTACCTATTTATGCGCAAAAAAGAGTAATTGAAAATTTAACCAAACGATTTGATTATATTTTTGTAGATGCTAATAAATATCCTGGCGCACCAAGTGTAGTTATAAATGAAATTAAAAACGAGGCGTTTTTTCTATCTAATTTAAAAGTAATTCCTATTAGTATTTTACATAATAAATTACCTATTTTTGGTTTCAGATTTGGTAAAATAGCTTATTTAACAGATGTAAAAACCATTGCAAATACAGAAATAGAAAAATTGAAAAATTTAGATGTTTTAATTATTAGTGCTTTGCGAATTAAGCCTCATAAATCTCATTTAAACTTAGAGGAAGCTTTACAATTAATTGAAATTATTAAGCCTAAAAGGGCATATTTAACGCACATAAGTTACTTATTAGGTTTTCATAAAGAAGTTGAAAAGATATTACCTACAAATGTTTTTTTAGCTTATGATAAACTAAAACTTGAAGTATAGTGTCTTAAAATATAGTTTATTAATAAATTAACACAACACTATAATTTTAAATAAAATAGAGTTCAAATTTAAAATTAAAATTACCTTTGCACTTTCAATTTTACTTTATATGAATTCATTAATAATAGCTGTTTTTATACTTAGCTGGTTTACTTTTGCCTTTTCTAAAAAACTGTCGTATTGGTATGTGTTTGTGTTAGAATTGATACTTTGGATTAGCACTTCATATTTAGCTATACATGTTTTAATCTCTGGGAATGATTATATTTCTGAGCTAATTTCTAATTTTTATTTTAATCCATTAACCATAAAAATAGATAGACTTACTGCCTTTTTTATATTACTCATTAATTTTACATCACTTAGTAGTTATATATATGCAAAACAATATTTACAACCTTATTTAAAAGAAAAAAGCAGGTTTAATTTTTCATTACATTACTTCAACTTTTTTTTATTGAATTTTGCTATGTTATTTGTGGTTATGGTTTCTGATGCAATTGGTTTTTTACTAGCGTGGGAATTAATGTCTTTAAGTAGTTTTTTTCTAGTAATATTTGAAAGTGATAAACCTAACATAATTAAAACAGGAATAAAGTATTTAGTCCAAATGCATATTGGATATTTGTTTTTGGTTGCAGGATTTGTAGCGGTTTATTTTAAAACAGGCATTTTTGGATTTGAAGGAATAAAGCATTTGATAGAAAGTACTAGTTTAAATTATGGCTTATCTAGTAATTTTTGGCTGTTTATTTTATTTTTTATTGGGTTTGGTATTAAAGCTGGTTTTTTTCCATTGCATTCGTGGTTACCACATGCGCATCCTGCAGCACCATCTCATGTTTCTGGGTTAATGTCTGGAATTATGATAAAAATGGGAATTTATGGCATTATAAGAATTTTATTTAATTTACCTGAATTAGATTTAAGTATTGGATTGTTTATATTTTTAATATCCATATTTACAGGTGTTTTTGGTGTAATGTCAGCAATTGTTCAACACGACTTAAAAAAATTATTAGCTTTTCATAGTATTGAAAATATTGGTATTATAGGTATAGGAATTGGGTTAGGAGTTTTAGGAGAAGTGTACCATCAACCAGCTATTGCTGTTTTAGGTTGGGCAGGAGCATTGCTTCATATTGTAAATCACTCTTTGTTTAAATCCTTACTATTTTATGCAGCAGGTTCGGTTTATTTAAAAACGCATACAAGAAATTTAAATAAGCTAGGTGGATTAATAAAAAAAATGCCATTTACTGCGTTTGCTTTTTTAATTGGCGCAATTGCTATTAGTGGTATTCCGCCATTTAATGGCTTTATTTCTGAATTTATAATTTATAACGGTTTTTTTGAAGGAATTAAACAAAGTGGTTTAGTTTTTCCTATGTTAATGATGTTTGGAGTTTTAGCATTAGCTTTAATAGGAGGATTGGCAATGTTTTGTTTTACTAAGGCTTTTGGAGTAGTATTTTTAGGAACTGCCAGAAGTAATGAGGCTTCCCATGCTAAAGAAGTAGGCTGGTCTATAAAATTTGCTGAAATTTTACCTATATTTTGGATTGTAGTAATTGGCTTGTTGCCAGTTTATTTCTTTAATTTTGTCAATGTAATTTTACAAAACAGATTCCCTTTATTTCCATTTAAACAAATAGCTATTACTAATTCATTAAAATGGGTTGGTGTTTTAGGAATTATTTTAATTGTGGTTATTGCTTTATTTTATGCTATTCGAAAATTAATTTTAAAATCGAAAAAAGTAGTTTATGGTCCAACTTGGGGTTGTGGCTATACTGCCGCTAATGCAAGTGCTAATCAATATAATGCATCTTCCTTTGCGGCTAACTTTAAAAGAATTTCCAATCCTGTTTTTGTAGATTTAAGCTCTGAAATTGAATATGGAGATGAAGAAATATTTCCAGAAAAAAAGAACTTTAAAACTCATGTAGAAGATAAATTAGAGTTTAAATTAATAGTACCAATAGCTAATACTATTTTAAAATATGTTAAAAAAATAGCAGTCTTGCAAACAGGTAAAATTCAAGATTATATTTTGTATCCATTAATTTTTATAATTGTAATGATTGTATTAACTATTCTAAATATTATATAATGATAAGTTTTATTTTAATACTAATTAGCGCAATTTTTTTTCCAGGAATTATTGCAATTACTAAAGCTAAATTTAGTGGAAGGAAAGCTCCTTCTGTACTGCAACCTTGGTTTGATATTATTCGTTTATCAAAAAAAGGAAGTGTTTTTAGTACCACTACAAGTATTATATTTCAAATATCACCAGTTTTAAACTTTGTAATTTTAATTGCAGTTGCTTTAATTATACCTTTTACCAATAAGTTTCCAGGTATTATTCATTTTCAAGGCGATTTTTTAATTTTTATTTATCTATTAGCATTAGGTAAATTTTTCTTGATTATTGGAGCATTGGATGTTGGTAGTGGTTTTGAAGGAATGGGTGCAAACCGAGAAGCGTTATATTCTATGTTAGCAGAGCCTGCCTTTTTTATGGTAATTGCTACGTTGGTTTTATTAACCGGAAATAGTTCTTTTTCTGACATGTTTAGCGGACTAAACTTAAACCTATATTCAGCTATTTTGTTTGTATTATTAGCTTTATACATATTAGTTCAATTTGCTATGATTGAGAGTAGCAGATTGCCAGTAGATGATCCAAAAACACACTTAGAATTAACTATGATTCATGAAGTAATGGTATTAGATAATAGCGGAATAGATATGGCAATGGTAAATATTGGGAATTCCTTAAAATTTTCAATTTTTGGAGCTATTATGGCAAATATAATATTAGCAATTTGGCCAATAAATTTAGTGTTAAGCATTTTAATTTTTTTAGTGGTGGAATTGATTTTTGCTTTATTAGTAGGGTTTTTAGAAAGTTTTAAAGCTAGATTAAAACTTATTTACAATTCCCAATTTATTTTAACAATATCTAGTATTGGGGTAGTATTGTTTTTAATGATTTTATTATTAAAAAACCAACTATAGTATGAATGCATTATTTATTTTATTGTTTGCAGTTTCTATTTTTTACTTTTCAATTTCAGTAAATGTAAAAACGTATATTCATTTATTAGGAATTCAAGGAGTCCTTTTATTTTTAATTTCATTAAATGGTTTACATGAATTAAGTTATGTTCATTTAATATTTGTTGGGTTAGAAACGTTGCTTTTTAAAGGAATAATAATTCCTGTTTATTTATTAAATATTGCTAAAAAAAATAAAGTAACGAACATTAAAAATTTTAAGGCGCGTAGAAAAATGAAGGGTTTTTATTTAATTTTAACCACTACATTAGTTTTTGTGTTTACAATATTTTTAGGGAATTTATTAAAGAATGATTTTTTAAATGTAAAAATATTTGCTACAGCAATTACTGCGGTTTTAATGGGACTTATTTTTATAGTTATAAATAAAAATATAACCCTTCATATTATCAGCTTTATTATTATTGAAAATGGTGTTTTTTTAATGGCAATTGCTATTGGTAACCAAATGCCAATGATGGTAAATACTGCTATTTTGCTTGATTTATTTGTAAGTGTATTAGTATTAGGAGTTTTCTTTAACAAACTAGCTTATCATTTTCATGATGATTCGAGTGATATTTTATCTAAATTAAAAGATTAGACCATGTTGTATGTATATTTTTTGATAGCTGTTTTTTGTGCAGGAAGTATTTTTTTATTGAAAAATAAAAAGATAATGCATTTTTTGGTATATGGCTTTAATTTAGTTCAGTTACTATTTACAATTTATCTTTTTAGAGAATTAGGATCTTTAAAAATGGCCTTTTTTAATTATGATAGTATTAGTGTTTTATTCGCATTTATATTAGCCATATTAAGTTTTGTTGCAGCCGTACATTATCAGATTTATGAGGATAATCAGCAACAATCTATTAGAACGGTTCAAATACATAATGCTGTTTATATAGGATTTAATGTGGCATTAATGGGCGTTTATTTAAGCAGTCAGTATGGTTTACTCTGGGCTTTTATTGAAGCAACTACATTAACAGGCGCAACATTAATATACCACGATAGAAAAAAAATTGTTTTAGAAGCTGTTTGGAAATACGTTTTTGCATGTTCTGTTTCTATTACTTTAGCTTTTGTAGGGATATTATTATTAAGTGTTTCTGCACAAGAAGTAGGATTATCAGACTTATCATTTCAGTTATTAAAAAACAGTGCATTGCAAATGAATCCAATTTGGTTAAAATCTTCCTTTCTATTTATATTGGTTGGTTTTAGTGTAAAAATGGGAATAATTCCAATGTTTAATGTAGATATTGATGCAAAGGATGTAGCGCCATTTCCAATTGGGGCATTATTTTCAAGTGTTTTATTAAATGCTGGTTTTTTAGCAGTTTATCGTTTTTATCAAATGTTTCATACTACAAGTATAGCCTCTTGGATGAATCATGTTTTACTTATTTCTGGAGTATTAACTTTATTTTTTGCAGCAGCTTATTTATTAAAAGTAAAAAACTATAAGCGTATGTATGCCTATTCAAGTATGGAACATGCGGGCTTGGTAATTATAGCTTTATCCTTAGGAAAAGCTGGTGTTTTAGCTGCATTTTTACATTTAACATTTCATTCTATAGTAAAATCAGGTTTGTTTTTTCAAATAGGACAAATTATGCGATTAAATAATGGTGTAAAAATAAATATAACTGGTTATTTTTATCAAAATCCATTAGGAGGTTTGTTGTTATTATTTGGTTCATTAGCTATATTAGGTTTACCGCCATCTGGGTTATTTATAAGCGAACTGCTTATTTTTAAAAGTTTACTATTAAACCAACATTGGGTTTTGGTAGTTTTTATATTATTAGCTTTAAGCGTTATATTTTATATTTTGTTAAAAGATGTTTTTAAATTATTGTTTTTTCCAGCTACACATAAATTTGAGACGGATTTAAGAGGGACAGCAATAGAAAATTCCTTACAAATGGTATTGATTTTTTTAAGTATTTATTTTGGAGTAATTCAAAATCATTATTTATTTGACTTAATTCAAGCTGCAATTTAGAAATTATGAGTAATAATAAATCATATAGTTATGTAAGTGTTCAAAACACATCGGCAATTGAATTTTCTAATATTCCAATGCTTTCTTATGAAGTGTTTACAGAACAAGTTTTAGCTTATTTTAATGCTAAAGATGAAATACATTGCTTGCAATATTTTGCCATTCCAAAAGATAAAGGATTTCAGTTCATAATAATATTAGCAAATGATGCTACGCATGAAATTCTGCTTTTTGGACATGAAATACAAGCTTTAAATACTAAGTTAGAATCCTTAACACAACATATAAATGCATTTCACATTTTTGAACGAGAAATACATGAAAACTTTAACATTACTTTTTTAAATCATCCTTGGTTAAAGCCAGTTAGGTTTTCAGAAAATAGAGCGGATAAATCTAAGAAAATTAGTAATTATCCATTTTATAAAATTGAAGGAGATGAATTACATGAAGTAAGTGTTGGACCGATTCATGCTGGAATAATAGAACCTGGTCATTTCCGATTTTTATGTCACGGCGAAATGGTAAAACATTTAGAAATTCAATTAGGTTGGCAGCATAGGGGAATTGAATCTTTAATAATTACCAAAAATAAATGGTTACAAAGAAGCATTTTAGCGGAGAGTATAACAGGAGATTCTACAATTGCTCATAGCTTAGCTTTTACAAATACTATAGAATCTTTGGCAGAAATTAAATTAGATGATAATTTAATTTTAGAAAGAAGTATTGCTTTAGAATTAGAACGAATTGCCATTCATACAGGAGATTTAAGTGGTATGAATACGGATGTGGCTTATCAATTAGGAAGTGCAGTATTTGGAGCCTTAAGAACTCCAATAATTAATTTTACACAACGATGGTGCGGGAATAGATTTGGAAAAGGTTTAATTAGGTTAGGAGGGACCAATTATCCTTTAAATAATGATTTAAAAATTGATTTAGCTACAGTTTTAATTGAATTTGAAAAGAAATTTAAGGAGATGGCAGAAAAAATGTTCAATTTGCCAAGTGTTATAAAACGTTTTGATGGTATTGGTGCTGTTTCTACTACTAAATTAAAAATGTTGGGTGTTGTTGGAATGGTAGCCAAAGCAGGAGGAATTTCAAGAGATATTCGAAAAAGTCATCCTTTTTTAGCATATCAAAATTTAAATTTTGAACATGTTCAGTTTGAGCATGGCGATGTAATGTCTAGAGGTTTAGTTCGTTATCATGAAGTTTTACAATCTATTTCTTTAATAAAAGAATTAATTAAGTTACACAAAAACGAAGAGGAATTTCAAAAACCATTGTATCAATTAAATTTGAAATCAAATAAATTTTGTACTAGTGCTGTTGAGGGTTGGAGAGGAGAAATTGTGCATACGGCAATTACCGATGAAAAAGGGAATTTAAAGCAATATAAAATTAAAGATCCTTCTATGCATAACTGGAAAGCTTTGGAATTGTCTCTACGAAATTTAGAAATTTCAGATTTTCCAATTAATAATAAAAGTTACGATTTGTCGTATAGTGGTCACGATTTATAGATAAAAATATGATTTTAGGCGAAATAAATATTGTAAAACATCAAGGAAAACAATTTATAAAAGATTTAACTTCGGTTACTTTACCAAATACTTTTAGAGGTATTCCAATTATTTCTGAGGATAAAGTAGCAGAAAATGAAATTATAGATTTTTGCCCAGTAAATGCAATAAGCTCAAAAAATAATAAGCTTTCTATTGATTTAGGAAAATGTTCTTTTTGTGGCGATTGCCAACATCAATTTTCTTCTAAAATAAAGTTTTCTAATCATTATAAAATGGCTACTAATGTGAGAGAAAATTTGGTGATAAATCAAGGTGATCCAACTGAAATTAAATTAGATGCTTTAGCAATTCGAAAAGAAATTAAAAGTATTTTTAAAAGGTCTTTAAAACTTCGTCAAGTATCAGCAGGAGGAGATAATAGTAATGAACTTGAATTAGGAGCTTGTGGAAATGTTAATTTTGATATGGGACGTTACGGCATTGAATTCACAGCATCACCTCGTCATGCAGATGGTATTGTACTAACAGGACCAATTACCAAAAACATGGCAGAAGCTTTAGAGATAGCTTTTAATGCCGTACCTGAACCACGAATTTTAATTTTAGCTGGTACAGATGCAATTAGTGGTGGAATATTTGCAGAAAGTAACGCCATTCAACGTGATTTTCTTAAAAAATATCCTGTAGATTTATATATTCCTGGAAATCCAACTCATCCACTTACTTTTATAAATGGCGTTTTAGAATTAACTAGAAAGAAATTTAGAAGATAAATTAAACTTCAAATCTAAATTATAGCTGAGTAAAATATTACAAGTTATTGATTTAGTGTATTTTATAATTATATTGACATTCCTGCCTTTACAGGAATGACATCCTTTTTTTTACTATAGAATTCTTAAATCACTAATAATCAGAAGGATTTAGGTCTAACTTAGGTTCAATATATTTTTTTAGGTTAGAAGTTAAAATAGTATCTAATTCTTGTGTGTTTTCTTTGGATGTTTTGGTGAATAATATTCCAAAAATAGCATGTTTAATAATAGATATTTTTCGTAATTCTAAGGGGTTTTCAAAATCTTTTAACAATAAATCGTAATCAAATTTTTTGATTTGGTTATCTGCAAAACCTGAGTTGTTATTTAAAATTACAAGACTAAAAAGTTTATTTTCTTGAGTTTTAAAAATACTTTCCCAATTAGGTTCTTTACCTGTTAAAAAATAGTGATAAGGATTAAATCCGTAGGCATAATGTGCTAAATCAGCTGTAGTGCACCAACCTCCAAATCGTAAAGCATTAACTTCTATAGGAATAATTTTACCTGTACTATCTATTCTTACTTCAATATGAATAGGAAAATTGGTTGGATTTACTTTTGTAGCTAATTTATCTAAAAAACGTTGAACATTTTTAAAATGATCTTTAATTATGCCTTGTGAAGTAGTATAAACTCTATCACTTAAATCTTTACCAGATGAAAATTGATGATGGCTGATGTTTAAAATAATTGGTTTTTGTTGCGCATTAAAATAACAATCTATGGCAAATTCTTCTCCTTTAATACATGCTTCAATTATAAAATTATTGGTATTAACTACTTCATTTGGATAATATTTTTTTACTTCAGAAATTTCGTTTTTAATTATATTTACAACTTTTGGCCATTCTTCTAAAGTTGTAACTTTATGAACCCCAAGGCTAAAAAAACCAACAGTAGGCTTAATAATAAATGGAAATTTAAAATTAGTAACAGAAATAGTATCTAATTCATTAAATTTTAATCCTTTAAAAAAATAATTTGGAAATAAATCTTGTACGGTATTTCTAAATTTTAATTTATTTTTAAATACTTTAATTTCCTTAGGTCTGTTAGAAAATTGTAAGTTATTTTCTACCCAGCTTATGGCATTTTCAGAGTTAGAATAAATAGGAATAGTTGGTTTTTCTTTAACTAATTTTATTGCTTCTTTTTCAGATATCCAATTTAATGAATTATCGGAAATCATTTCTTTTGCGTTTGAAGTTGCTACAACTGGTAGATTATATTTTTTAAGAGTATCAATTAAAAATTTGGAAATGTAAGGTTTGTCAATTAGTATCATTTTGCTATGTAATTAGTTATTTACAATAGCTGTAAATAAGTATGCAAAATTACTTTAAATTGACGAGATTTTTTATTGACAATTGTATTTTTTTGGAATAATCATTATTGGAATATGAAGATTATCTAATAAATTATATTCAATACTTGAAATAAATAATTTTTCAAAAAAGTTATGGGTATGATGACCAATTATTAATAGTTCGGCATCCCAATCTTCAGTCATTTTTATTATTTTATGTAAGGGCAAACCTATAGTTTCAAAATCACTGATTTTAATTTTTGGATTATTCTTTTTTATTTTATCCATAAGTGTTATGGCTTTTTCTTTTTCATTTTCTTCAATTACAAAAGGCATAATTCCTGCAGCAATATTTCCTATAGAATACCTTACTACATAAACTATCTCTAAAGTGGCTTGTACTTGTTTTGCTAGTTTTGTAGCACAATTTACAGCGTTTAAAGCGGATTCACTTCCGTCTATGGCAACTAATATTTTAGAAATCATCTTCGTATAATCTTAATTTATTTTTTAAAGAATTTAACTCGTTATTTAAATATTCTACTTTTTTAAGCAGATTAAAAGCTACATCAATTCCTTGAATATTTATATTTAAGTCATGATGCATTCTAATCATTTTTTCAACGTCATTAATAGTTTCAAGAGAAACACAAGGTGTTTTTTTATGAGTAATTATTTCTATTAAACCTACATCGTGTAATTGATTAAAAAAAGAAATTTCTAATTGATAATTAGCACAAAGGTCGCTTATGGATATAAATTCAGTTCCTTTCATGGTTTTCTTTGTTTTGCAAGTTTATTAAATAGTTCTATTTCTTCTTCCGTTAAATTGGTTGGGGTTTTTAGTTGATACGTTATATATAAATCGCCAAATTCTCCTTCTTTTTTGTAAACAGGAAATCCTTTTCTTTTTAATTTTACTTTAGTATTGTTTTGGGTTTCAGGCTTTATTTTTAGTTTTACTTTTCCATTAAAAACGGGTACTGTAATTTCGCCACCTAAAATTGCGGTATATAAATCTAAATCAATAATAGCATATAAATTATTATTATCTCGTTTAAAAATAGAGTGATTTTTAATAGTAAATTTTATGTGTAAATTTCCATTTGGACCTCCGTTTATACCTTTACCACCGTGACCTTGAATTTTAATAATTTGTCCATTTTTAACTCCTGCAGGAATGGTAAGTCTAATTTTTTTACCATTTACAGTAATGGTTCGTTTATGAGTTTTGTAAACCTCTTCTAAGGTAAATTGTAATTCAGCGCTATAATCTTGCCCCCTGAATTTTAGAGAATCTCTTTGGCTATGTGTTCTTGAAGAAGCACCACCAAACATAGATTCAAAAAAACTTGAATAATCTTGCTCATTAAATCCGCCAGTATTTTTTTGATGCTGACTTTGTTGATATTGTCGTTGCTGTTGTTCCGCTTTTTCATAACCTTCTGCATGCTCCCAATCTTTGCCGTATTTATCGTATTTTTTTCTATTTTCAGGATTGCTTAGAACTTCATTTGCTTCATTAATTTCTTTAAATTTTCGTTCTGCTTCTTTATCTTCAGGATTTAAATCAGGATGCAGTTTTCTGGCTAATTTTCGGTATGCTTTTTTTATATCCTTTTCAGATGCAGTTTTAGGAATTCCTAATATTTTATAATAATCAATAAAACTCATTTTTATATGATTTTATATCAAAGTTAACAAAAATGTTTTGAAATTAAAGTTTTATTGGTAACGCAATTTTTAAGAAGGAATAATTTGCCAGGATTTTTTTAAAAGAATTAATTTTCCTTGAATAGATTTTAAATCTTCATTAATATTTGCGTCTTTTTGATTAATCGGAAGTTGCAATTTTGAGTAGTTTTCATGGTTAATTTTAGAATCCCAAAAAGAGCTTACTAAATAATTTAATTTACTGGTATCATTTACTGAAAATTCCCCTCCAAGCATTCCTTTGGTATTTTTCATACTCGGTAACCAAATTGATTTTTGAACCTTTTCAAAGTGTGCTTTTTTATTTTTTTGCACATCACAATCAGCAATTCTTAAAAGTTGTCCATTTTTTATTGCTAATGGTATAGATATCTCTCTTCCGCCCATAATAAGTAAACTATTAAAATAGGAAACTGAAATGGAAGTATAGCTAGTTGATTGTTTGTTTTTAATAAAAATTTTATTGTGTATATGATTCATAAAATTGGTAAGACTTTCTTTATCTTTCCAAAATGAGATTATGCAAGCTTCATTTAAGTTTTTTAAATTCCATCCGCCAGTTTGGGCAATAAATCCTTTAGCTTCCTTAGTTTTAACCCATTTTTCTTGAGCCTTAGAAAATGCTTCTTTTTTGTTTTTTGGAACGGTACAAACTATCCATTTAATATACATTTTAGGGTTATTTAAAATTGATAACAAGCATATAATCCATAAGAATTATCTTTATAAGATGGAAAAACGGAAACATTTTTCACCTTTTTAAAAGGATTGAAATTTTTTAGAGGTTTAAAATAATAGATTAAATTAGTAACCGCAATTCCTATACCAGCTCCTACTAAAACATCAGATAAATAGTGTTTATTATTAGCCATTCTAAAATAACCAACTGTGGTTGCAAAGGCATAGCCACTGTATGCTAAAACAGGAGAGGATTCATGAAATTCGTGATATAAAACAGTAGCATTTGTAAATGCGATTGTGGTATGGCCAGATGGGAAGGAGTCTGGCATGCCATTTGGTCTTAATTTTTGGTTCGATTTTTTTATTAATTGTGTAATACCAACCGAAAATAAGTTTGAAATAAATAAGTATTTACTTTGATCAAACCAATGGTTTTTACTTTTAATTCCAGCTAAATCCGCAATATACATTTGTGCAACTGGAGCAACTGCTAAATAATCTTCAACATTGGTTTTATAATTATTTTTAACGCTGTTACGAATATCCTTTTGAAATGTTTTATCAAAACTACTTTTATTAATAATTAAACCAACTCCAATTAATGAAGCAGGTAAAATGCTTTGCTTTAATATTTTATGGGGTTTATTTTGAAGAGTGTCTTTATGAATTACTTGCGCTTGAATAACTGAGCAAGTAAGTAAAAGTAATAGAATGTTGTTTTTCATACAAGTAAATTTAAAATATACCATCAAAAAATTTAGCAACTGCAAACGCAGCTATTGCTGCAACAAAACCAATAAAAGTAACTTTTAATGCTCCTTTAATTGGGGGTTGGCCTGTAACTTTACTTTTGAAATATCCAAAAACAAATAAACTTAATAAGGTTAAAATTGCCGAAAATAATAGTCCTTGACTTGGCGTATCTGTAAAAAAGTATGCCGATAAAGGAATTAATCCTCCAATAATATAAGAAATACCAATATTCGCAGCACTATTTCTAGCTCTTTTTGGATGTGGTTTTTCTAAGCCTAATTCGTATTTCATCATAAAATCGACCCATTTTTCTTTATCTTTTGCCATTTCATTGGCTATTAAAGTTTGAGTTTCATCATTTAAGCCATATTCCGCAAAAACTTCTTTTACTTCTTGTTTTTCTTTTTCAGGAATACTTTCTACTTCATCGTACTCTTTTTTTAATTCGGACTGATAATGTTCTTGTTCCGTTTTACCAGCTAAAAAACCACCTAAGCCCATTGCAATACTTCCGGCTACAATTTCTGCAATACCAGCTGTAATTATTATGGTATTACTATCTACAGCACCACTTAATCCGGCTGCTAAGGCAAATGGTACGGTTAATCCGTCGGACATGCCAATAACAACATCGGTTATAAAATCAGAGCTTTTTAAATGTTCTTCTTTGTGTTCCATTAATTATTTTATAGTTTAACGTAGGGCGTGAATTTACAATAAATAAATTAGGAAGTAACTTGGCAAAAAACTAATAATTTAAATGCTAATTACTGTGCATAATATCTATTTTAAAATAAAATAATACATTAAAGTAAGCTTCCTTTTTTTAATCGTCGCTTTTCCCTTTTAGTCAACTCCTTTTTAAATAAATCTTCATTAAAAACAGAAACGTAAGTTGTATTTGGTTGTAAGGTTTTATTACCAGTTGAAGTAGCAAAAATAGGAACAATATAAATTAAAGGACTTTCATAATTTGAAAAAGAAGTTTTTTTCTTATCAAACTTAAAATCAGATAAGTAGTATGTGGATAAATATAAATAACAAGATGCATTTGTTTTTTTTGTTGGAAGTATTCCAATTTTTGAATGAGGATAAATATATTGTCCTGGTTTAACTAAAATTCCATTCTTTTTAAAATTACTGTAATTAGTAAATGAACCATCTAGGTTTTCAACCAAAATATTATTATGATCACTTGAATAAATATTATTATCAGTAGTAATATCTAAGCGATTTTCCACTTTAATAACCAGTCCTTTTCTTATAGCATATACAGTATCTGATTTAGTAATAAATTGATAAGATTTCCAATTTTTAGGTGCTTTATGTCCTAAATAATTTTGACCTAAATTGGTCAATTCCTGAACCTTTAATTCGGCATTTTGTTTAAACGGAAGTAGGTAGACAAAATTTTTATCTATTTTTTTTGGATTTAAAACTCCTTGTATATAACTAACTTTATAACCAAAAGTAATTCCCCGATTTTTATTAATAGGGTCTAGAGATGCTAGTATTCCACTTGAATATTTAACAACTCCAAAGTAATTGTTAGCATACGCATTTTTTAAATTGGTAAAGGTTAATTTAACCGTATAACTGCCAGGAGCTTTTTTTGTGTAATTAAAATCTACACTATTATCGGATTGCCTTTTGTAATTTACAGTGATAGCTCTATTTTGTGCGTAAATTGAAAAAGAAAGCAATAAATTTAACAGAAATAATAAGTAATTTTTCATCTTAATTTTTTGGATTACAATTTTTAGGTAAATATAAAATATTATATCGTTTTTTTTTAATATAAAATGAATAAAGAAATTATTTGTTTTTAGTCAATAGTAAATTTAATTTTTAAGATGCATGATTTTATTATTTAGATTTTACGCGAATAAATGGTAATTTCGAAACTTAATTTAACTACTTTGAATGAGAAAATTTTCTATTACAGATAAATTAGTAATAACATCTATTAGTTTAAGTATAGGAGCTATTTTAATTGTTGCTTCCTTTTCATTTTATAATGCAAAGAAGGCGATTTTAGATAGAACATTTAAACAAATTACCTCTGTAAGAGTTATAAAATCTAATTTAATTGAAAAATATTTTTTGAACTGTGTTGATGAAATTAATTTAGCAAAATCTTCGTCAGATATTAAAAATATTCTTACAAAAATTAACCAATCAAACTTATCAAATAGAAATAAATACCTATTTGATAACCAGAATTTTACTCATAATTCATTTTTAAAAGAGTTAAAAAAGGAAAAATACAACGCTATTTATTTAATTGGGAAAAATAAAATTATTTATCCAATTAAAAAAAGCAAATCTAATTCAGATATTGACTTTGATAATGTTTGGAATAAATCAAAAAATAGTAATCCAATTTATATTAAAGATTTTGTAAAAACGTCAAATAATAAGCATTCTAATATTTTAGTAAGCTCAAAAATATTTGATATTAATAATAAAGTTATTGGAGTAATAGTTTTTGAACTATCGCCTAAAATAATTGATGCAATTATGCTTGAAAATAATTCAAAAAAAAATGGATTTGGATATTCAGGTGAATCTTATTTGGTTGGTAGCGATTATTTAATGAGAAGTTCATCGCGTTTTCATTCTAATGCGGTTTTAAACACTGTAGTAAAAACAGTAGCAGTTACCAATGCATTACAAAATAATAATTCCTTTAAAATAATAAAAGATTATAGAGGTGAAGTTGTTTTAAGTTCGTTTAGTAAATTAAATATACCTAATTTAAATTGGGTGATTTTAGTTGAAATTGATTATAAAGAAGCTACTGTACCAATTTATAAAATTAGAAGTGAAATAATTTTTATTAGCATATTTATATTTTTAATAGTTTTAATTGTAGTTATAATTTTATCAAATAAAATAACCTATCCTATTCAAAAACTTAATATTGCAGCTCAAAAAATTGGAGAAGGTAATTTTGATATTGATTTAAATTCCAATTTAAATGATGAAATTGGTGAACTTACGGATTCGTTTACTAAAATGACTAAAAAATTAAAAATTCAAACGGAAGAATTAAAACAGGAAAAAAGAAAACGACTTAGTTTATTAATTGATGGGCAAGAAAAGGAGCGCCAAAGATTATCAAGAGAATTACACGATAGTTTAGGACAACTATTAATTGGCTTAAAATTAAAGTATGAAAACTTATTAAATCAGTACCATATTATTAAAAACGATAATGAAGCGGAAGAATTAGGAAATCTATTTAATTTAACTATTGATGAAACTAGAAGAATATCAAATAATTTAATGCCGGCAGGTTTGTCGGAATTTGGGCTAACCGCTGCAATTAGAAATTTATGTAATACCTTTTCAGAATCCTCAAAAATTGAAATCCAATTTAATACTTTTGGAAATGCTGAAAAAGTGAATCAAAAATTACAAATCTATATTTTTAGAATAATACAAGAAGGTATTTCCAACACGGTTAAACATGCAAACGCAAGCAAAATTATAGTTGACTTAGCGTTTGAAGCTAATAAAATTAAACTTAAAATTAGAGATAATGGAATAGGGTTTAATATTGCTAATTCGGTTGATTTAAATTCGCATGGGTTAAACAATATAAAAGATAGAGTGGCATTATTTAAAGGTGTATTAAACTTTAGTTCTAAAAAAAATAAAGGCACAATTATTAACATTGAATTTCCTTTAAAAAAATGAATATATGAGTGAAATTAAAGTTGTTTTAGTTGATGATCATCAAATTGTACGAGACGGAATAAAAGCGTTGTTAGCTAATAGTTTAGGAATAAAAATAATAGGAGAAGCTCAAAATGCAAATGCGTTTTTTGCACAATTAAAAACACAAATACCAGATGTAGTTTTATTAGATATTTCATTACCAGTAATGTCTGGTATAGAAATATCAAAAATACTTAAAACGGATTTTCCGAAAATCAAAATATTAATGTTGTCTATGTATACTTCAGAAGATTTTGTGTTTAATGCACTAAAAGCGGGTATTCATGGCTATTTACCCAAAAACACTACTAGAGATGAACTTGTACTAGCCATAAATGAAGTATTTAAAGGAAGGGAATATTTTAGCAAATCTATAGCGGATACCATCCTAAAAAGTTACGTGAAAAGTGCAAAATTCGGAAATGAGGTTTCTAGTGATACTATAAAAGTTTTAACTAACAGAGAACAGGAAATATTACGTTATGTAGTAGAAGGATTAAAAAATCCTACAATTGCTGAAAAGTTGTCCATAAGTATAAGAACAGTTGAAACTCACAAAGCTAGTATTCTAAAAAAATTGGAATTGAAAAACACTGTTGACCTTGTGAAATTTGCAATTAAAAATAAAATTATTGAGTTGTAATTTAAGTAAAACACGTACTTAAATATACGTAATTCAACAATTGATAATTAATGCTATTTTTTTCAAATTTGTATTTTAAAATTAAATACTTTAATGAGAAAAATAAAATTTTTTGCAGCAATTTTAACTACAATTAGTTCATTAACTTTTTTTTCAGTAACCGCACAAAATACAGCTCAAAAAGTAAATCCTTTTAAAGCTAATGTAGATTTTATGAGTAGATATGTTTGGAGAGGAACGGATTATGGAAACTCACCAAGTATTCAACCAAGTATAAGCTACACAAATTCCAATATCACTGTTGGTACTTGGGCAGCATATACAACCAATACACAATCTTTACAAGAAGTAGATATTTATGTTAGTTATGCTTTTTCAAAGTTGTTCTCATTAACAATTACCGATTATTTTTTTCCAAATCAAGATAATTCAAATGATAAATATTTTAATTATAACGATACATCAACGAGACATGTAATTGAAGCTTCGGCAAATTATACCTTTTCAAAAAAAATACCACTATCACTTTTAGTTGCAACTAATATTTATGGAGCAGATGCCAGAAGGATTAACTATGATGGAAGTATGGGTACAAAACAATTTTCAACTTATGCAGAATTGAATTATATTTTTAAAAATATTCAGGTTTTTTTAGGCTCTAATTTGACACATGAAAATAAAAATATCGGAGAAACAGGATATTATGGAAATTCTATAGGAGTTATAAATTTAGGAGCAACAGTTACAAAACAAATAAAATTTACAGAAATATACAATTTACCATTGACAATATCATTAATTACAAACCCTCAAACTCAAAAAATATTTTTGGTAGCGGGTTTTTCATTTTAATACATTAATAACTAAAATTTAATATTATGGGTTTTGATACAGGAACAACAACTTTTATGATTCTTAGCACAAGTTTGGTGATGTTAATGACACCTGGACTTGCTTTTTTTTACGGTGGCTTAGCCGGAAAAAGAAATATTCTTGGAGTAATGATGCAAACATTTGTCTCATTAGGTATAACAACAGTTTTATGGATTGCTTTTGGCTATTCCTTATGTTTTAGTGGAGGTGAAGGAGGTATTATTGGAAATCTGGATTGGGCATTTTTAAATGGCATACCATTTAATAATCCATACAGCGGAGCAAATGGAGAATATCCAGAATTTATTTTTATTGCTTATCAAATGATGTTTGCAGTAATTACACCAACATTAATTACTGGTGCATTTGTAAACAGAGTTTCCTTTAAAGCATATTTAATTTTCTTGGTTGCCTGGCAAGTTTTTGTGTATTATCCTTTTGTACACATGGTTTGGGGTGGTGGATTACTAGCTGAATGGGGAGTTCTTGATTTTGCAGGAGGAATTGTGGTTCATGCAACGGCAGGTTTTGCAGCATTGGCATCTGTAATTTATGTTGGTAAACGTACGGATACAAAATCACCCCCAAATAGTATTCCATTAGTAGCCATTGGTACAGGTTTACTTTGGTTTGGTTGGTATGGTTTTAATGCCGGAAGTGAACTTAAAGTAGATGCTATTACAACAACAGCTTTTTTAAATACCGATGTGGCAGCTTCTTTTGCAGGGGTAACTTGGCTTATAGTTGAGTGGATTAGAGAAGGTAAACCCAAATTTGTTGGTTTATTAACAGGTTTTGTTGCAGGTTTAGCAACTATTACTCCTGCAGCAGGTTTTGTACCATTATGGGCAGCTGTTCTAATAGGAATTGCAGCAGGTTTATTATGTTATATAGCAGTTCAATTTAAAAACAAATGGGGTTGGGATGATGCCCTTGATGTTTGGGGAGTTCATGGTATGGGAGGAGTGTTTGGAACAATTCTTTTAGGAGTATTTGCATCTTCAAGTATTAACGGACAATCCGGATTATTAGAAGGAAATGTTTATTTCTTTATAAAAGAAGTTGTTGCAGTAATTGGTGCAGCTGCTTATGCTTTTATATTTACCTATGTTATGCTTGTTTTAATTAATAGAGTAACAAGGGTAAAAGTAACCGATTCTGAAGAAAGCATTGGTTTAGACGCTTCATTACATGGTGAAAAAGCTTATGATGAAGGTGTTTTGTAATTAGTTGGATGAAATTTAAAAAAAAGGTCTGTTATAAAACCGACCTTTTTTTTTGGAAATTGTTTAAGTATTTTTTTAA
>Ga0209013_10000614_pt1 | contig 32226 bp, 31 predicted proteins | sample Cruoilmetagenom2_FD_187291 | JGI IMG/M metagenome (GOLD analysis project Ga0209013, IMG submission 187291) | Oil polluted marine microbial communities from Coal Oil Point, Santa Barbara, California, USA - Sample 2 (SPAdes) (version 2) | ecosystem: Environmental > Aquatic > Marine > Oil seeps ...
TGCCCTTGCAATGATTGCCGGTATGTATAAGCTGAATATTGAATTGGTAATGCCCGAAAACTCAACTAAGGAACGGGTACAAACCATGCGTGCATATGGAGCAAAGGTTACTTTAACCAATGCGGAATTGGGTATAGAAGGCGCAAGGGATTACGCAGAATCAAGGGTAGTAGACGACGGTTATCAAATGCTTAACCAATTTGCAAACGATGATAACTGGAAAGCACATTTCGAAACTACTGGCCCGGAAATATGGAGGGATACAGCAGGTAAGGTAACTCATTTTGTGTCAGCAATGGGAACAACCGGAACTATTATGGGTACCTCGACCTATTTGAAAGAACAAAACAAAAATGTAAACATTGTAGGTGTACAGCCAAAGGATGAATCTAAAATACCTGGAATTAGAAAATGGCCCAAAGAATACCTTCCAAAGATCTTCAACCCTTCAAAAGTTGATCAGATAATGGAAGTAAGTGAAGATGAAGCAAGAATTATGGCTAAACGCCTGGCTAAAGAAGAAGGTATTTTTGCAGGTATGAGTAGTGGAGGAGCAACGGCAGCCTCGTTAAAACTTGCTGCGAGCCTTAAAAGTGGTTTGATTGTTTCTATTATTTGCGACCGGGGCGACCGCTATTTATCTTCAGATTTATTTGACTGATAAGAGGATAAAATTTCCTGAACCCCATCACGATAGACCTGGAATTCCTTTAAATTATTATGTTGCCCGCCCTTTATTGTAAAGAAGGTATTTTTATTGACTAAGACGGAATTAAAAAGGCGTAAACCGGAATTATAGGGCACTACTCTATCTTCTGTGCCATGAAAAAATGCTATTGGACAACTTACTTCTGAAATGTACTCATAAGTTTTTAATGGATATTTTAAAAACCATTGAACTGGCAAATACGGGAAACGGTTTTTTCCCAAATCTAAAAGACTGTAATAAGGCGTTTCCAGGATAAGGCGAAATGGGTTGTTTTGTGATGCCACCCAAGTCGCGATCCCAGTACCCAGTGAACGACCGTATAATGTAATTCCCGTCTCCTCATAATGTTTTAAAGCGTATTCATAAAATAGCTGTCCATCATTAAAAAGTGATTTTTCACTAAGCTTACCGGTACTTTTACCGTAGGTCCTATAGTCCATAATAATTACGTCATAGTTCTTTTCAACAAAAAAGAGCGCAATATTTCCCCAACGTGTAAGGTCGCCAGCATTACCATGGTAATAAACAATAACTCCTTTAGGTTGCTCCTGTTTAAAATGAATACCATTTAAAACGGCGCCGTCTGTGGCTGTTAAATAAATTTCCTCAAAAGGTTGGGTGAAAGAATACGTATAGTCTGAAGGTAATTTGGAAGGTAAAAAGATTAGTTTTTCCTGAAGTAAATAGAGCATAGTAGATATAAGTAGATAAGCCGATAACAGAAATAGAACAGCTTTTTTTAGTTTAACCATTTAAACCTTTAAATTGTGTTTAACATGAATACTGGAACCTTTGAGATCAACTTTTATTGGTCTTTTCGTTATGATTTCACTTAACATTTTGTGATAGGATTCGAATGTATTCAAATTCTTGTGTCCTCCACCTATCACTGTATATAGAGTTGTTGAAGTTGGCTTTATTTTAGAAAGTTTTACGCTGGTCTTGTAAGGAATTAACTTGTCATCTGTACCATGAATAATATGGATGGGGCAATTTACGTATTGCAGCCATTTATAGGTAGGCATTGGAAATTTAAGCAATATTGAAAGAGGCATAAAAGGGATGTATTTTTTGGCCACCTTACTTAAGCTGTAGTAGGGAGCATCCAGAATCAACATTCTTGGATTGTTCATAGATGCGAGCTTGGCAGCAAAACCAGAACCTAATGAGCGACCGTAAAGAATGATATACTTCTCGTCTACGTTTTCCTTTATTTTATTATAGATAACCTGCATATCCCGCTTAATAGCTTTCTGTGTGCGCCTACCGGTACTTTTACCAAAACCCCTGTAATCTACCATTAAGACATCATAGCCATGCCTCGTAAAATCAACCGCAAACTTCCCCCAGCCTTTTATACTTTTGGAATTTCCTTTTAGATAAAATACAATACCCTTAGGCTGCGGTGCTTTAAATCTTAGTCCATTTATTATTGCCCCATCCCTTGTCTCAACATTATATTCCTCTATTTCCTGGTGCTCATATTGAAACAGAAAATCTGCAGGTAATTTTTCCGGTTTAAACATTAGGTAATCCTGCAGAAAATAAAGTAGTATGTTAATTAATACATATGTTAGAAGTAACAAAACAACAATATATACCCAATTTGGCATAGAATTACATTTGCTTCAATGTACAAAAAATCTGGTTACAGGACTTATTCAAATTCGAGCTGATGCAATACAAGGCCAGAACCAGGGGCCACATAAGAGATCTTTATTTCTGTGTCTTCAAGTAAAGATGATTCAATTTCATGAATGCTAAGCAGACCTCTACCTAATTGGACTAAAGCGCCCATAATCATCCGAACCTGATAACGCATAAATCCTTTTCCGCAAATTCTAAGTATATAACTGCGCTTTGGAAAAAAACTGGCATTAATTTCTGTATTCTCTATTATTTCACAGGAAGTTATCGTTCTTGTTAATTGTTTATTCTCACCTGGTTTTGCAGTATAAGCCTTAAAATTATGAGTGCCTGTATAAAGTGCTGCTGCCTTTATCATAATGTCTATATCGAGATCATCTAAAATATTTGCCATGTAAGGAGCACAAAATGGATGGTTCTTTTCACCAAAAGAAAAAAAATAGCGATATTCCTTAGATTTACTATCTTTAATAATATTAAAGTCTTTATCTATATATTTTACTCTAAGTACTTTAATATCAGACGGTAAGTTATTATTAAACAAATTAATGAAATCTGTTATATTCGAAATTGGTGTTTCTTCGACGATCAATTGAAAAGCCGCATCTAGTGCTGAAACTTTTGCGTCAGTTCTACCGGCACCTAAGATTTTAAATTTCTGCTGGGGAAGAATAAATTTAAGTGTTTTATGAAGCATTCCTTCTATAGTTCTTTGTCCGGGTTGCTTTTGCCATCCACTATATCTGAAACCTAAAAACTGCACTCTAATCAAATAATAATAACGTTTTCTCATAAGAGTTAAGATAAATAAATGTAATGTTTCTAGATAGTAATTTCCAAAAATTTGACTTTATTTATGCAACCTCCTGATACAGTAGTTTTGGTATTTATGTTTTTCCTTATCCCGGGAATTCACAGATTATTTAAAGCAAGAATTACATTTTTTTGTATTTTGTATAGTATAAAACAACCTAAACTGAAATAAAATGAGTGAAAAATCAAACACAAAACCACCTGTTTGGTTTTGGATTGTGAGCATTCTCGCACTGTTGTGGAACTTAATGGGAGTTATGTCTTATCTGGAACAGGCATACATGACTGATGAGATTAAAGCGCAATACACTGCGGAACAATTGACCTTAATGCAAGGGATTCCGGCGTGGGTTACTGCTGCATTTGCCATAGCTGTGTGGGGTGGACTTCTGGGGTGCATTGCCCTTTTATTTAGAAAAAGATGGGCCAAACCTTTACTAATGCTATCCCTTATTGCTATACTAATACAGATGGCATATTCATTTTTCATGACTAATGCTGCGGAAATTTATGGTCTGATACCGGGCATAATTATCCCTCTGCTTGTTATTATTATTGGAATAGCCCTGGTCCAATTCGCCAGGATTGCAGAGAAACGTAATTGGATTTCTTAAATAGATTCTATTCCATCCAAAAAAGGCACATATTTAAATATGTGCCTTTTTTTGTTTTATTATTACCTTACTTTATCATAAGGGGTTTATAACAGATCTGGCAAAGCTCAGTTTTTTTGGGATGCAAATACTTTTGCGGACATCCTCAGAATAATGAATAAAAGTAGTTAGAAAACGAAAAGTTATTGTTTTCGCAACAACTTTTTGAGGTTACTCAACATTGTTTGCGCTTCATCGAATTTTTTCAAATAAAGAATATAGGCTTGCGTTAAAAACTGCAACGAGGTTCCCCAAAAGCCTTGTAACCTACTTATATGAAGGCGATTTTAAGACTTTTTTCCTGGAGAAAATGTATGCTACTATCTATTGCAGTTATTGCAATGCTTATAGTTTTCAACTTTTACGGTTTATATACCAATAAGTTTTACTTTTTCAAATTTGACAACTATATATTTCCATTGTTTACGATTGTTCATTTTATTTTTCTTTATGTCCTGTGGTTTAAAATAAAAGAGGGGGAATATACAGATCCACAAATGCGAAATCTGGAATATGCCATGTACGGAATATTTCTTATTTACATATTTAAAATAATGGATACGGCATATATATTGCTCAGTTATTCTGAATACCAGGATCATATTATGCCTAATACATTTATACCTGTTGGTATGGTAATTATCCTTTTGCAGTTCCTTTTACTTTTTCTAACCATAATGACATTTAAACACAGAATATTAATGGTTGGCCCATATAACTTTGATAACATTAATGAGAATATTGATTCGTGGCAATAACAATTTTCTATTATGTTATGGCAATGCAAAGGACCTTGGATGAATTTCCAGGGTCTTTTCACTTCAAGGCAATCAAGCCCTAATCTGTTATAATTTTCATGATTACATAACAAATAAAAGCGATAGGGATTTAGGGGTGGTCACAGATTTCTAAAATTTTGAATGATGTTCTGTAAGGAAAATGTGATTATTTCGGCTATTATGATAATAATGGAACTTTATGATACCACTATTAAAGTATTGAGTAGCTCGAAAGAAGGTAGCTCATTTATTTTTAACCTTACAATATATGGAAAGGGTTAAGAATTGCTATGAAGACAAAAGCCCTTGATTTTAAGGGCTTTTGTTATTTAAATGCAGCTTACAATTTACTTATAAAACTCCCATAAAGGTCTTTAAATTGATATCCCTTTTGAAATCTGCGTTTACTTAACTTTTTATTGGCAACAAGTCCCCACAATAGAAATTCCTTAAGAAAAAATGTATCTTCTTTGGAAATATCTGGCTGATGCCTTTTAATAAGTGTGTTTAGTTCAGGAATACTATTAAGTGTAGCTTCATATTCATTATTGCTTAAATTGTCCATCAGATCCAATCCCTCGCTTTCAAAGAACCAATTGATCAAGTTATCATATGGGCTTTCGGTATCTTTATGTTCCAATTTCTCAATTTTTGGAAAATAATTGGAAAATAATGTTTTAATGGCATCTTCAAATAGAATAAGTGCAACTGTATCTGCACCTTCCTGCTCACCTTCATATACCAGTTCTATTTTACCGGTAATAGCCGGAATAACTCCCATAAAATCACTAAGTCTTACCTTGGTCTTATCTTCACCGGAGATCAACGCCCTTCGTTCTGCAGTGCTTAACAGATTTTCGAAGGCCGTAATGCTTGTTCGTGCACTAACCCCACTCTTTGAATCGACATATTCACTTTTACGTGCCTCAAAACTAATCTGCTCAAGTAGATCTTTCGCTAAGTCTGGCACATAAATAGATTTTACCTGCCTCTCATCTAATTGAGCCTCCTGCTCGGTAATTCTTCTGGCAATTTCAATTTCTTCCGGGTAATGCGTAAGAATTTGAGATCCTATCCTGTCCTTTAACGGTGTAACTATACTACCCCTGTTAGTATAATCTTCGGGGTTAGCCGTAAAAACAAACTGAATATCCAGGGGTAATCTCAATTTAAAACCTCTTATCTGAATATCTCCTTCCTGTAAAATGTTAAATAAGGATACCTGAATCCTGGATTGGAGATCCGGTAGTTCATTGATAACAAAAATGCAGCGGTTTGAACGTGGGATCATTCCAAAATGAATAACTCTGTCATCTGCATAAGATAGTTTCATATTTGCGGCCTTAATAGGATCTACATCACCTATTAAATCTGCTACAGTCACATCTGGTGTAGCTAGTTTTTCATAAAAACGATCTTCTCTGTGCAGCCACGAAATAGGCGTTTTATCGCCCTTCTCCTTAATAAGTTCTCTACTGAACCGTGATATGGGCTTAAGAGGGTCATCATTTATTTCTGATCCCTCAACAATAGGTATCCATTCATCCAGCAGGTTTACCATGAGCCTTGCCAATCGCGTTTTTGCCTGACCTCTAAGTCCTAATAAATTAATATTATGGCGTGATAAAATGGCACGCTCTAACTCAGGAATTACCGATTCTTCATACCCCCAAATACCGTGAAAAGTCTCTTCTCCTTTGCTTATTTTATCACGTAGATTCCATCTTAGTTCATCCTTTATACTCCTGCTCTGATAGCCTGAAGCCTTGAGTTGTCCTAAGTTGGAAATTTTTTTAAAATCTATTTTCATAATTACCTAAATCTTTATATAACAATTCTTTATAGGATTATTTTAATCCTTTACTTTAATCTTTTTTTTCTATTTTGTTCATAATCTTCAAAAATCATTTCACCTAAACCATCCAGGCCTGTAAAAAATGCTTTTCCATTATTAGCTTCGGTAAAATGCCTTATGAATTGTCTCAAATAAGGATCTTGTGCTATCATGAAAGTAGTAATGGGAATATGTAATTTTCTTGCCTGTCTTGCTGTATTGTAACATTTTTCAACAATAAAATCGTCGAGGCCAACACTATTTTTATAATAAGTACCATCCGGCATTCGCAAACAACTGGGTTTACCATCCGTAATCATAAAAATTTGTTTGTTGGTATTTCTTTTTCTCCTCAACATATCCATAGCAAGTTGTAATCCTGCAACAGTATTGGTATGGTATGGTCCTACTTTTAAGTATGGAAGGTCCTTAATGGGAATGGGCCAGGCATCATTGCCAAAAACCAAAATATCAAGAGTATCTTTCGGGTACCTTGTAGTAATAAGCTCGGCTAAGGCCATTGCGACCTTTTTAGCTGGGGTAATGCGGTCCTCGCCATATAAGATCATAGAATGACTAATGTCTATCATTAGTACGGTACTCATTTGAGCTTTAAAATGGGTGTCCTCAACTACAAGATCATCTTCGGTGAGGGAAAAACTATCCATACCATGATTAATCTGAGCATTTTTCAAACTTTCGGTCATAGAAATATGCTCTAAAGAATCTCCATAGCGATACTCTCTAAAATCCCCAGTATGCTCGTCTCCTGGACCTGATTTCCCGGTCTTATGATTCCCGGCTCCGCTTCTCTTAAGTTTACCAAAAATCTGATCCAAAGCACGCTTACGAATAATACGTTCCATTTTGGCAGTAATGGCAAGACCAGGTTCACCAGATTCACCTTCACCCTCACCACTACCCTCTTCCAATTCTTCCCGTAAAAATCCCTTTGCCTTCAGGTCCTCTATAAAATCATCAATGGTATAATTCTCGTCTGTAAGTTCATACTCCTTATCCAATTCTCTTAGCCAATCCAGGGCCTCATCCACATCGCCTGAGGTATGTGTAATAAGTTCCTGAAAAATCTCAAAAAGTTTTTCAAAAGGGGTAAGCTGTGGTGCCTCGTAATTTAAAAAACGAAAGCCTTTTCCTGTTTTCATGGCCATTAGCTAAAAATACTACATTTCATAAAATGCAGTATTATATTTAAGAAAACTTAAAGATTTTGGACTATTTTGTTGAATGCCTGCTCTTTAGTATGTCCACTACATCATTAAGTTGAAAACCTTTAGCCTGCAATAAAATAAGGTAATGAAAAAGTAGGTCGGCACTTTCTTCAAGAAAAAGCTTGTCATCATTGTCCATTGCTTCAATAACAGTTTCTACTGCTTCTTCACCAACTTTCTGGGCAATTTTGTTTATCCCACTTTTAAACAAGGAACTTACATAACTCTTTTCATTACTACTATGCTCTTTTCTATCTGATATTACATTTTCAAGCTGTGTAAGAAAACCAAAATTTTGATCATTCTTTTTATCCCAGCAAGTATCGCTTCCCTTGTGGCATGTAGGTCCAACCGGGTTTGCTGAAATTAATAAGGTATCATTGTCACAATCAATTTCAACAGCCACCAATTTCAGATAATTACCACTTTCCTCACCTTTTTGCCATATCCTGTTTTTGCTTCTACTAAAGAAGGTGACTTTTCCTGTTTCTATAGTTTTTTTGAGGGCATCCTCATTCATATAACCAAGCATTAGGACATTTTTGGTAATATGGTCCTGGATTATTGCCGGTACAAGTCCATCTTTATTTTTGTCAAATGCTACTTCCATAGTGTAATTCTTTTATCGCTGATTAAAATTTGGTTATAATCTAACAGGAATGCCATTATCCTGTAATTCCTTTTTAAGATCTTTTATCTCCATTTCCTTAAAATGGAATACACTAGCTGCCAGTGCGGCATCTGCTTTGCCATAATTAAAAGTATCTATAAAATGCTGCATGTTTCCAGCGCCACCTGAAGCAATTATGGGGATATTCCGCTCTGTTGAGAGTCTTGCCAGTGTTTCATTGGCAAATCCGTTTTTCGTGCCATCATGGTCCATGGATGTAAATAATATTTCCCCTGCGCCTCTTTCTTCAACTTCCTTTGCCCATTGAAACAATTCCAGCTCTGTAGGTACTTTACCCCCTACAAGATGCACTTTCCATACCCCATTTATCTGCTTTGCGTCTATAGCCACTACTATGCACTGAGAACCGAATTTAGCCACCAGTTCATTAATTAAATCAGGGTTTTTAACCGCTGAGGAATTTATTGAAACTTTATCTGCCCCATTATGCAGTAGAATATCAACATCTTCTACTGAAGAAATACCGCCCCCAACTGTGAAAGGGATATTAACTTTTTCTGCAACGCGTTTAACCAAATCAGCAAGGGTCTTTCGCCTTTCCTCGGTTGCAGAAATATCAAGAAATACCAATTCGTCTGCACCTTCATTTGCATAAACTTCTGCGAGTTCAACAGGGTCTCCGGCGTCTCGTAAATCCACGAAATTAACACCTTTTACCGTTCGGCCGTCCTTTATATCCAAGCAAGGAATTATTCTTTTGGTAAGCATTTTCTAAAGTTCGTTTTTAATATTCAAGTCCCTTCCATCAAAAAACCCTAAATCCTTGTTGGTCATTAATTTAGTCCAAAATGCAATTTGACCTGTATGATAGGAATAATGTTCAACTGCATGAATTACAATTCCTATTCCCGAGAGTTTAAATCCCTGCACTTCACGTATTTTAATTAATTGTTTTTTGTTACATTGTTTTAGTATAATCTTGGCTTCTTTAACGGTATCTTCCAGTTTTTGAATGAGCTGGCTTTTAGTAAAACCACCGGTCATTGAGAATTCTTCATCTCTATTTCTATAGTCATCTCGTTCTCCTAAAGATGCAATAATATATTGGGTCATATTGCCACAAATATGTGCTATTTGGTTACCAATACTATTGGACGATTCATTTGGTTTTTTCCAGATATCTGATTCTGAAATAGAATCAAGACTAATTTTAATCATTCGGGTACCCTCATCTAATCTGTAACTAGAATTTTTCAAAAATTCTGACACCAAATCATCTTCTATATTATTCATGCTGATAAAATAAACTGTTCTAATCGCTCTAAACTAATCTTATTCTCATAAATGGCTTTGCCTAGTATAGCACCTTCGCAACCAATTTCTTGCAATGCCTGTAAATCTTCAAAATGCGCTATACCGCCACTGGCAATAAGATTTATGCCTGGAATTTTCACATCTTCCACACCACTCATACTCACCACCGTCTTATTTAACTTCGTTTCTTCAAGAAGCCGCTGGTATAATTCTATTGCCGGCCCTGCCAACATCCCATCCTTTTTAATATCTGTACAAATGATATATCTGATCCCTTTCTTATGGTAATCCTTAACAAATGGTATTAATTTCTTATCCGATTCTTCCTGCCATCCTGTAATTGCAATTCGTTCGTCCTTAACATCTGCTCCCAGAATGATTCGCTCTGCTCCATAAGTTTCAATCCATCCCAGAAAAGTGTCACGATCATTTACTGCGATGCTGCCTCCGGTTATTTGCCCCGCGCCACATTCAAAGGCAATTTTTAAATCTTCATTGGTCTTCAGTCCCCCTCCAAAATCGATTTTTAAATTGGTTTTAGTAGCAATGGTTTCTAAAACCTTATAATTTACAATATGTTTTGCTTTGGCACCATCGAGATCTACCAGGTGAATATATTCAATTCCATGAGCTTCAAATTTGAGTGCAACTTCCAATGGACTTTCGCTATAAACTTTTTTAGTAGTGTAATCTCCCTGTGAGAGCCTGACACATTTACCTTCTATAATATCTATTGCCGGTATCAATCTCATTTATCTTATTTTTTGCATCCATGTTTCCGGTTCAGAAATTTTGTGAAACCCATATTTTCTATAAAAATCATGGGCATCTTTTGTTCTTAAACCAAACTTATTTACTTCCCGAAGTTCGGGCAAATTCATAATATAATCCATTAAAAATCTACCTGCTCCTTTGCTCTTGTGTTCATCTATAACAAATACGTCCATTAACCATCCGAATACTACATAATCTGTAACGAGCCGTGCAAAACCAATTTGCTCTTTACCTTCAAATACGGCAAAGCAAATAGCGTTGTCCATAGATTTCATAACTTCTTCTTTGCCTCTCCCTTTTGCCCAGTATGATTGCTTTGATAGATAATCATGGATCAAAGTAATATCCATTTCACGAATATCTGTACTGATTCTGAATTCTTTCATTTCCCACTATAACGCTAAAAAGTTTTTTAAAATCCGCGCTCCAACTTTGCTGCTTTTTTCAGGGTGAAACTGAACCCCATAAAAGTTATCTTTCTGTAAAGCACTACTATACGCCATTTCATATTCCGTGACCGCTATGGTCTCTTCACAAATTGGGGCATAATAACTGTGTACAAGATAAATATGATCTTTTTCAATTACACCCTTAAATAATGCAGATTTAAGATTAGTTATTTGATTCCATCCAATTTGTGGTACTTTAACACTGTTTGTAAATCTGACAACGTCGGTATCAAAAATACCTAAGCCCAATGTATTTCCTTCTTCAGAAGAATGGCACATTAACTGCATCCCCAGACAAATACCTAAAACAGGCTGTTGTAATTCCGGAATTATCTTATCTAAACCACTGGCCTTCAATTTATTCATTGCACTACTTGCCTCCCCAACACCTGGAAATATCACACGGTCAGCGGCCATTATCTCTTCAGCCTTTTCACTCAATATGGCCTCAACCCCAAGGCGTTTGAAAGCAAATTTTATACTTTGGATATTTCCTGCACCATAATCTACTATAACCAATTTCATGTGATTCAACACTTTAGTGATTCAATATTTGAATTCCCCGAATCTATTTCTAGAGCATTCCTTTTGTTGTTGGTAATAACATTTTATCCACATCTCGCCTTACAGCCATCTTGATTGCTTTGGCAAATGCCTTAAATATTGCTTCAATCTTATGATGTTCGTTGGTTCCTTCTGCTTTTATATTCAAATTGGCCTTTGCTCCATCCGAAAAAGATTTAAAAAAATGATAAAACATTTCCGTTGGCATCTTACCAATCATTTCCCGTTTAAACTCAGCCTCCCAAACTAACCAGCTACGTCCGCCAAAATCAAGAGCTACCTGAGCAAGACAATCATCCATTGGCAGACAAAAACCATAACGTTCCATTCCTAACTTATTTCCTAAAGCTTTGTGGAATACTTCCCCCAGGGCAATGCCTGTATCCTCTATGGTATGGTGTTCATCTACTTCTAAATCGCCCTTTACACTAATATCCAGGTTCATTTGACCATGCCGGGCAAGTTGATCCAACATATGATCAAAGAATAAAATCCCTGTAGAAATATTGCTTATTCCTGTTCCATCTAAATTCAGATGAATACGAATATCCGTTTCTTTAGTTTTTCTTGAAATTTCAGCGACTCTGTTTTCTAATTTTAAGAAATCATAAATAGCATTCCAATCTGCCGTTTCCAGAACAATTACCTCTTTTAATTCCTCCTCCTCTACAGTGATCTCATTTGTTCCCAAAAACGTATTTGTATTTATATAAATTCCTTTGGATCCCAAATTTTTTGCCAGTTCCATATCGGTTAACCGATCGCCAATCACAAAGGAGTTTAGCAGGTCATATTCTTCAGAAAAATACTTCTTCAGCATTCCTGTCCCTGGTTTTCGGGTCTCCGCGTTTTCTTGTGGGAAGGTTCGATCTATGTGGGTTTCTGAAAAGATGATCCCCTGGCCCTCAAAACACTTAAGAATAAAATTATGAGCCGGCCAAAATGTTTCTTCGGGAAACGTCTTTGACCCAAGACCATCCTGATTAGTCACCATGACTAATTCAAAATCCAATTCCATAGCTATTCTGCTCAGATAGCTAAGGACACCAGGATAAAATACTATTTTTTCTAGACTGTCTGTTTGTTCGTCTGCCGGTTCTACGATAAGTGTACCGTCACGATCAATGAATAAGACCTTTTTCTTGGCCGGTTGTAGTTCCATTACAAGGAGTTTAATACTTTTAACAATGTTTCGTTCTCTTTAGGGGTACCTATTGTAAACCTTAGCGTATTAGCACAAAGAGGTTGCGTTGATCTGTTTCGAACCACCACCCCTAATTCTAATATTTCCTGATACCTTTTATCAGCATCATCTACTTTTACCAATATGAAATTGGCATCTGAAGGAAATATTTCTTTTATATAATAGATTTCGGCTAACTGTCCTGCCATTCGATCTCTTTCCACCAAAATTTCAGTAATCTGTTCATCTATTAAAGCAGTATTCTGAAGCATCTGTAATGCCTTTCGCTGAGTGAGTTCATTTACATTATAAGGTGGCTTTATTCGGTTTAAGATAGCTATTATATCCTCAGACGCATAGCATACTCCTAAGCGTAAACCAGCCATTCCATAAGCTTTGGAAAATGTCCTGGTTACTATAAGATTAGGAAACTGTCCAATTTTATTAAGCCAGCTACTCTGGGTTGTGAAATCAATATATGCCTCATCAATGACTATTAAACCTTGAAAATTATTCAGCAGGTATTCAATATGTTTAACAGAAAAATTATTTCCGGTAGGGTTATTAGGTGAACTCAGGAAGATAACTTTGGTGTTCGAGTTTATAGACTCCAATATCTTATCTACATCAAGCTCAAAACTTTCCGTCAGCAGAACCTCCCTGTTCTCAATTGCATTAATACCTGCCAGAACTTTGTACATTCCGTAGGTAGGTGGCATTGTAATGATATTATCTTTATTTGGTTCACAAAAGGCTCGGTAAATAAGATCCAATACCTCATCACTTCCATTTCCAAGAAGAATACTAGCCGGAGATAAAGAAAATCTTTTGGCTAAAAGAGTTTTAAGCTGACGTTGCTGCGGATCCGGATAACGATTGATTCCATTAGTATAAGGGCTCTCATTGGCATCAATAAATACCATTTTAGAGCCGTCAGAGGTATATTCATCCCTGGCAGATGAATAAGGTTTTAATTCCCTTACATTTTCCCGAACTAATCTATAGAGATCAAATTTCATAAACCGTATTCTTATAGCACCTATTATTGCCTTTTTTCTAAACTTTGAAGTCGCAGCGATACTGCATTTTTATGAGCCCAGAGGCCCTCTGCCTCTGCCATGACTTCAATGGTATTTCCAATACTGCGTATTCCTGTTTCAGAAATCCTTTGAAAAGTAATACTCTTGGTAAAACTGTCCAGGTTTACACCACTATACTGTTTAGCATATCCGTTCGTCGGCAAGGTGTGATTGGTGCCGGAGGCATAATCACCAGCGCTTTCCGGGGTATAATTCCCAAGAAAAACAGAGCCCGCATTCACCACGTTTTTAATATAATATTCCTCGTCTTTACAGCAGACAATAAAATGCTCCGGTCCATATTCATTTATTAGATCGATGGCAATTTCATCATTTTCAACGAAGATCAATTTACTATTTTCAATTGCCTTTTTAGCAATGGCAACCCTGGGTAGTTTCATAATTTGTTTTTGCAATTCCACCTCGACTTCTTCCATAAGCGATTTGGATGTTGATACGAGTATTACCTGACTATCTGTTCCATGCTCTGCCTGACTTAAAAGATCTGAGGCTACAAAAGCTGCATTGGCAGAATTATCAGCGACTACCAAAAGCTCGCTTGGACCCGCAGGCATATCTATAGCAACGCCAAATTTGGTTGCTATTTGTTTAGCTACGGTAACAAATTGATTCCCTGGTCCAAATATTTTATAAACCCTAGGTATACTTTCTGTTCCAAATGTCATCGCTCCTATTGCCTGAATTCCGCCAACTTTAAATAGCTGCGTAATTCCACAAAGTTTAGCGGTGTAAAGAATGGCAGGGTTTATTTTTCCGGATTTATCGGGAGGTGTGCATAAAATCAACTCGGAACATCCCGCAATATTGGCTGGTATTGCCAGCATTAAAATTGTGGAAAACAACGGAGCTGTGCCTCCCGGGATATAAAGGCCAACTTTTTGAATTGGCCTTTTTTCCTGCCAGCATATTACACCAGGTGTAGTTTCTATTTCAATTCTGGACGTTTTCTGAGCTTTATGGAATTTTTCAATATTAGATTTTGCTGTTTGTATAGCAACTTTTAGCTGGTCCGATACCAATGCTTCAGCTTCAATAAACTCATCAGGGCTTACCAATAAATCAGAGAATTCAACTCCGTCAAATTGCTTCGTATATTTATGTAAAACCCTATCGCCATCTGCCTGCACTTCATTAAAAATTTGCATTACTGTACTCTCAATATCTTCAACGGTTTGAGTTGGACGCCTCAGAACAAAAGGCCAGTCTTGTTTTTTAGGACTGAATATTTTTTTCATAACACCATTTTCTCAATCGGGCATACTAATATTCCCTCGGCACCTGCCTGTTTCAATTCATTTATGACTTCCCAGAATTTATCTTTATTGATTACTGTATGCACTGAACTCCAACCCTCTTCAGCCAGTGGTAATACCGTTGGACTACGCATTCCGGGTAATATTTTAATAATATCTCCCAATTTGTCATTAGGGGCATTCATTAAAATATATTTGGATTGCCTGGCAACCAGAACCGATTTTATTCTAAATCTCAGATCATTCAGAAGCTCTTTCTGCTTTCCTGCTATCAAAGGTGAAACAGCCAAAACAGCTTCACTTTTGAGCATTACTTCTACCTCTTTAAGATTGTTTTTGAATAAAGTACTACCACTGGATACTATGTCGCAAATAGCATCAGCCAATCCAATATTTGGGGCAATTTCCACAGACCCGTTAATAATGTGAAGTTCGGCCTGAACGCCTTTATCCGAAAGGTATGCATTTAGCGTATTTGGATATGAGGTAGCAATTCTCTTTCCTTCCAAATCTTTAATCTCTGAATAAGGACTAGATTTTGGAACAGCCAGTGAAACTCTGCATTTTGAAAAACCCAGCTTTTCCTCAACCGTTATATTACTTCCTTTTTCTTTCAGCACGTTCTCTCCAATGATGGCAATATCCACAACACCGTCTTTAAGATACTGCGGGATATCTCCATTTCTAAGGTAAAGTACCTCCATGGGAAAGTTCCGGGCAGAAGCTTTTAATTGGTCTTTTCCATTATCAATAGAAATACCACAATCTTTTAGAACTTTTATAGAATCTTCGTTAAGCCTCCCTGACTTTTGTATGGCAATTTTTAATTTCTCCATTTGTTAAATTTCTTTTTCAAGCAATCAAAAAGGTTTAAAAGCAAAACCCGTTTGATTGCTCAAACGGGTTAGATATATTTTGGAATACAACAATACATTTCTACCTCGCCCGAGCGTAAGTGTACAAATGATGATGTGTATTTTTATTTCTCATTAGATTGTAAAATTAGAATTTATTTTTATTTCACAAAACTTAATGTAATTAATTATTTCCTAAAATAAGAGGCAACCCGTCTCCTCCTGAGCCTATGACCACCACTTTTGAATTAGGAGATTCTGCCATTTTTAAGGTAGCATCTATACCTTTATCCTTAAGGATTTTATCAGTTAAAGAAGCGCTAAGTATCCTATTCGCATCAGCCTTTCCCTGAGCTTCAATACGCACTTTTTCCGCCTCTTTTGATGCTGTAACTAAACGAAATTCATATTCCAGGGATTCTTGTTCCTGTTTTAGTTTTCTTTCTATGGCCTCTTTAATTGTGGGAGGTAGTGTAACATCACGAATAAGAATTTCATTCAATTGTATATACTGATCCTGAACTATATTCCTGGTTTCCTCAAAAATCTCTACTTGAATGGCATCGCGTTTACTGGAATATAATTGTTCCGGTGTATATCTGCCAACAACGCTACGGGCAGCAGATCTTATTGCAGGAAGAAGAATACGTTCTCTATATTGCTCACTCTTTTCCTGATGTAACTTCCCTAGACTAATATAATCGGGCTGAAACCAGGCCGAGGCGTCAAGCTGGATATCCAATCCATTACTGGAAAGCACTTTCATCTTCTCAAAAACTTCTTGTTGTCTTACTTCGTATATAAAAACTTTATTCCAGGGTGCAACAATGTGAAAACCTTCATTAAGAGGTGGTTCATCTGTTACCACACCGTCCCCAAAAGTTCTATACAGAACCCCCGCTTCACCAGAACCTATGGTCACTGCTGATTTAGAAATTAGTATAATCAATAAAATAATTAAAAACACTACTGGAAGTGCTATTTTAGGTAATTTATCCATTTGATATAATATTAAATTAGTCCGTTATATTTTCTTATAAACCACTCGGCAGTCAAAGCAGCCGCAATGATTCCTAAGAGAATTTTAAAATCTATCAAAGATACGACATTTTGCTTGCTTTTTTGGATTGGAATAAACCTATTGTCTTTAATTATGTCCTCAATAAATTTAGAGGTCTGAGAAGGAAAATAAAGTGTGGCATTGGTGCCATTTGCCAACCTTTCTAATTTCTTATAATTACTTGATAATAATTGCTGTTCCAAATCATATTCCAGAATTGTGAATTTTCCTGTTTTGGTAAGATTTTCGTCCTTAACACTGGCCGTAAAGTCGTAATCCCCTGATGGAAGTGTACGGATATCAGCTTCGTAATAGTCATTCTTAAGTAACATAGGAATTTGTCTGCTAGTGTTATTCTCAATGCTATTTAATATTAGATTTATTGTTGCATTATTATCAAAAACAAAGGTTTCATCAAAATAAGTAGCCTTTATGGTTGCTTCATTTAAACCCTGATAAATATTTTCGTACTCCAATGTAAGACGACTTCTTGGTTTGCTGTTTGCAAGGAATAATATAACCTTAGAAATAAAATCATCAAATTTTTTAAAATTCTGATCTTCCCTGTAACTCTGTACGCGCCATTTCCAAATATTTTCACCTAAAAGGACCGCCTCGCGACGTAAATTGGTTTCAAGTATTGTAAAAAGAGGTTCATTCAAATCTACTCCCTTAATGCGTTGACTCAGCATATTTTCATACGATGCCGTAATAAGTAATTCGCCTAAAGTGGTTTCAATTGGGGGAAATTCGGACACCACAAGATCTGTAATATCAAAACGCGTAAATCCTGCATTTAAAACAGGAGTTACTTCTTCTTGCTGATAATAACTATTCTTTTGAAAACTATTCTGGACTTTATTTAGAAAAGCCCAATCGGTTTTGGGACCGGTTATAGTAAAAATATTTGCCCCTTTGCTTTTTATATAAGAATATACCTTTTCAAAATACGTGTCTGGCTGATATAGAATAAAAAGATCAAATTGTTCCAGTTCATTGGGTGATAAGGATGGTTTTATAATTGATACCGATCGCTGCTCATTGCTTTCAATTGCTTTTTTCAAAGCACCCAGATCCGGATGAAGTATACTAGAGACTAGTGCAATATTGGTTTTTTCGTCAATTACTTCTATGCCTATTTGCCTGGAATTATTGGTAATGTTCCTTTCATTTTCCAATGGACTAAGGCTAATCTTTATATTCTTTATTCCTACACCGGTCGCATCCAGAACAGTACTGATAATTTGGGAATTCTCGATCTCACTTAGCGCAATTTGTTTTCTATATAAATTTTGACCAGCTTCAGAAATGGTTAGTACTGTTGAAGCGGTATTTTTGCCCTGGTAGGAAACAAAAATTTCTATGGGGTATTTGTTATTTAAAAAAGCGTATTTGTTTGTGTTTACCTGATCTATTCTGATATCCTGATAACTTGTTGTATCTCCAACTACCAAAGGGTAAATGGGGAATTTTTGTCTTCCTGCAAAGAATTCATAGTCTTCACCTAAGGTCTGGTTTCCATCTGTAAGAATTAAAATGGCTGTGGTGCTTCCAGCGAAAATTTCATTTAGTGATGAAAGCGCACGTCCTATATTTGTAGCTTTCTCTGTAAATGACAAACTGTCCAAAGAATTTAATTCGGTCCCAAATATATATTCAGAGACATTAAACTTCTCGGCAATATTAGTATTCTCATTAATCAGTTTTTTGGCATTAATAAGCTGATTAACTCCATTTGCCTGGCCAATTGAAGAAGAATTGTCTGCTAATATAATTAGATTAGCTTTCTCCAAAGAATATTGCTCTTTGGAGATTTTTGGATTTATTAGAAGTAAAAACACACAAAATAATGCTATAAATCTCAAAAAGGAGAGTCCTATATACAAAAAACCTTTGCTCTTGGATTTGTAGTAGTACTGAAATATTACTAACCCAAAAGCCAAGATCGCAGCAAATAATATCAGGAATACCGTTTGTAGTTGCATGAAACTTTTTGGATAACACCCTACGGCCGGAATACAATCCGGCCAATGGTCTTGTACTGGGATTAATAAATAAAGTAAGTAAGCATTATGTTAACATACCGCCATCAACATTTAAAACTTGTCCGGTAATATAAGCAGACATATCTGAAGCAAGAAACAAACAGGCATTTGCAACATCTTGAGGAGTTCCGCCTCGTTTAAGTGGAATTGCCTCTCGCCATCCCTGTACAGTTTTTTCATCTAATTTATCTGTCATTTCCGTTTCAATAAAGCCCGGGGCTATTGCGTTACAACGAATATTTCTTGAGCCAAGTTCAAGAGCAACGGATTTTGTAAACCCAATTATCCCAGCCTTAGAAGCCGCATAATTTGATTGGCCGGCATTCCCTTTTACACCTACTACACTACTCATATTAATAATTGATCCTTTGCGTTGTTTTAACATTGTACGCTGCACCGCTTTGGTCATATTAAAAACAGATTTTAGATTTATTTCGATAACGGTATCGAAATCCTCTTCCCTCATTCTCATTAACAGGTTATCCTTTGTGATACCGGCATTATTAATTAACACGTCTATGCCTTCGAAATCTTCCAATACCCGTGCAACCAGTTTTTCTGAATCTGTGAAACTTGCCGCATTACTTTTATATGCTTTTGCCTTAACTCCTTTAGAATTTAGCTCCTTTTCCAATTCAAGCGCAGGGGCTTCACTAGAACTATAGGTAAAGGCTACATTAGCCCCATGTTCAGCAAAAATTCTGGCAATACCCATACCTATACCCCGACTTGCACCGGTAATAATAACATTCTTCCCGTCTAATATTTTCATGTCATTGTTTTGTTTTCTCACTTGTATTCCAAAGATAAGTTTTGTTTCACATAAAGGCTAAAAAAAATCCCGACTAATTCGGGATTTTGCTCTCAGGTTTACCGAGAATAATTGTTATTCTTTTTGACTATCCAACTACTTCTTTAACTTTCTTTCCAATCTCAGCAGGAGAATCCACTACATTTATTCCACATTCACGCATAATACGTTTTTTGGCCTGAGCAGTATCGTCTGTTCCTCCTACTATTGCCCCGGCATGCCCCATAGTTCTTCCTGCAGGTGCTGTCTCCCCGGCGATAAAGCCTACAATTGGTTTTTTACTACCACTAGCTTTATACCATTTGGCCGCATCCGCTTCTAAATGACCCCCTATTTCGCCTATCATAACGACACATTCTGTTTCAGGATCATTAATCAGCAATTCTACTGCATCTTTAGTGGTAGTACCAATTATTGGATCACCACCAATGCCAATAGCAGTTGTAATACCCAATCCCTGTCTTACAACCTGATCTGCTGCTTCGTAAGTTAAAGTACCAGATTTAGATACAATTCCAATAGTTCCTTTCTTAAACACAAAACCGGGCATAATTCCTACTTTGGCCTCTTCCGGTGTAATTACTCCAGGGCAATTTGGACCTATTAATGTGCAATCTCTTTCTTTAATATAATTATTGGTCTTAACCATATCAGCTACAGGAATACCCTCAGTAATTGTAATTATGACTTTTATTCCGGCATTAGCAGCTTCCATTATTGCATCTGCCGCGAATGCCGGTGGCACAAATATGATAGTGGTATCTGCACCAACACTTTTAACAGCGTCCTCAACTGTATTAAAAACAGGTTTTCCAAGGTGTTCTTGACCACCTTTGCCCGGAGTAACTCCTCCAACTACATTCGTACCATAGGAGATCATCTGTTCTGAATGAAAAGTACCTTCACTACCGGTAAAGCCTTGAACAATTATCCTGGAATCTTTATTTACTAATACGCTCATTGTTAATTTGTCTTTTTATAGTTATACAAAAATATATTTTTGAAAACTATTTTTGGGTGGTTAATTACTTATTGTTTGTTTAAATCTTTTAAAATTGCTGGAAGACTACGCAGATGGGCTAATTCTCTGAATTTTTCTCGAGCTTCACCAGCCGGACTTCCCAAGTAACTTTTACCTCCTTCCAGAGATCTGCCAATACCTGCCTGCGCCATTATTACTGCTTTCTTTCCTATGGTAATACCGCTTATTATCCCAACCTGACCCCAAATAGTAACTTCATCTTCAATTACAACACAGCCTGCAATTCCGGTTTGCGAAGCAATTAAACACTTTTCTCCAATTACTGTATCATGCCCTACCTGAATCTGGTTATCGAGTTTGCTGCCTTTCTTAATTATGGTATCGCCGGTAACGCCCCTGTCTATTGAACAAAGCGAACCAATATCTACATGGTCTTCTATTACAACACGTCCTCCGGAAAGTAATTTATCATAGCCCTCTGGCCTGTTCTTATAGTAGAAAGCATCTGCTCCAAGAACTGTTCCGGCATGAATAGTGACATGATCTCCTATGATACAATTATCATATATGCAGACATTGGAATGAATAGTACAGTGATCACCTATTATAACATTGTTACCAATAAAGACATTTGGCTGAATCTGAGTATTCTTTCCAATTCTGGCAGATTTGGAAATCAATAAATCCGATTTTTCAAAAGGCTTAAAATAATTGGTAAGTATATTAAAATCTCTAAAAGGATCCTCGGATATCAGTAAGGCTTTTCCAGGGGGGCAATCAACTTTTTTATTTATTAAAACTACAGTTGCTCTACAACTTAGTGCTTTGTCGTAATACTTTGGATGATCTACAAAAACAATGTCACCTTCTTCTACAACATGTATTTCGTTCATTCCATAGATAGAAAAATCATCCGTTCCTACATATTCAGAATTGATGATCTCTGCAATTTGTTTTAAAGTATATGGTTTTGGAAATTTCACAAAAAGTTTATCAAAATTATCATTTTAATAGATCAATTAACACTAAATATAAAATAGTCTAATATATTTAAATACAAGTATTTATCTATACTATACTATTTTGCTCTCTCCATATAAGAGCCCTTTTCAGTATCAACTTTAATTTTATCACCTTCATTTATAAAAAGTGGTACATTCACTTTGGCCCCGGTCTCAACAACCGCTGGTTTCGATGCATTCGTGGCGGTATTTCCCTTAAGTCCGGGTTCTGTATGAGTGACTTCCAAAATAACACTAGCCGGCATATCAACAGATAATGGCATACTATCCTCAGTGTTAAACATTATAGTAACCACTTCGCCTTCTTTTAAAAGTCCCGCTGCATCAAGAACACCTTCCTGAAGTGAGATTTGATTATAGTCATCCGTATTCATAAAATGATAGGTTGAGCCATCCGAATATAAAAACTGATAAGATCTTGTTTCCACACGAACATCTTCAATTTTATGTCCGGCAGAGAAGGTATTATCCAAAACTTTTCCGCTTGTTACACTTTTAAGCTTTGTTCTCACAAATGCAGGTCCTTTACCTGGTTTTACGTGTAAAAATTCAATAATCTTATAAATATCATTGTTGTACTTAATGCACAATCCTTTTCTAATATCTGATGTATTTGCCATAGATAATTAATTTGTACTAAAATAGCCTTTCATTATTCCCCTTTGGGAATCACGAATAAACTGTAAGATTTCATCTCTTTCAGGTGTAGCCTCCATTTCTGCTTCAATGATCTGTACAGCCTGAGTATTGTTATAATTCTTCTGATAAAGTATTCTATAAATATTCTGTATCTCCCTAATTTTGTCTGAATTAAATCCTCTTCTTCGGAGTCCAACAGAATTTATTCCAACATATGACATTGGTTCTCTTGCGCCCTTAACATAAGGAGGTACATCTTTACGAACTAAAGATCCACCGGTTACAAAAGCATGATTACCAATTGAAACAAATTGATGCACTGCCACCAGACCTGCAAGAATAACATTATCGCCAATAGTTACGTGCCCCGCAAGGGTAGAGTTATTGGAGAAAATACAATTATTCCCCACAAAACAGTCGTGAGCAACATGACAATAGGCCATAATAAGGCAATTTTTACCAATCACAGTTTTCATTCTGTCATGTGTACCTTTGTGAATAGTAGCGCACTCTCTGATTGTGGTGTTATTACCAATTACCACCGTGGTTTCTTCCCCTTCATATTTCAAGTCCTGAGGTGGTGCTGATATTACCGCACCTGGGAAAATATTGCAGTTCTTTCCTATGCGGGCTCCTTCCATAATGGTGACATTAGAGCCTATCCAGGTACCATCGCCAATTACCACATTGTTATGGATAGTGGTAAATGGTTCTATAACCACATTTTTTGCAATTTTAGCTCCTGGGTGAACGTAGGCAAGCGGTTGATTCATACTAATCTCCTTGTTTTGTTTTTACGATTTGGGCCATTAACTCTGCTTCGGATACCAATTTTCCATTTGCATATGCATAAGCCTGCATATGACAGATTCCTCTTCGTATTGGCGATATAAGATCGCACTTAAAGATTAAGGTATCTCCGGGGACTACTTGTTGTTTAAATTTAACATTGTCGATCTTCATAAAGAAAGTAAGATAATTTTCTGGGTCGGGAACAGTACTTAATACCAGAATTCCTCCGGTCTGTGCCATAGCCTCAACCTGCAGAACCCCTGGCATAACAGGTGCTCCGGGAAAATGTCCCACGAAAAATGGTTCGTTCATGGTGACATTTTTTACACCTACCACATGAGAATCTGAAAGCTCCATAATTTTGTCAACCAATAGGAAAGGTGGCCTGTGAGGCAACATTTTCATGATTTCAGTGATGTCCATTAATGGAGGTTGATTTAAATCGAATTTGGGAACCTTATTCCGTTTTTCCAATTTAATAATTTTGGACAGTTTTTTAGCAAACTGAGTATTTACATAGTGTCCAGGCTTATTCGCAATTACTTTCCCTTTAATTCTTGTTCCCGCTAATGCTAAATCTCCAATTACGTCTAATAGTTTATGTCTGGCAGCCTCGTTTGGTTGATGCAATGTCAGATTATCTAAAATACCATTGGGCTTTACCGATAGTTTTTTCTTTTTAAAAGCCTTTTCCAGTTTCTTCATGGTAGGAGCAGAAATTTCCTTGTCTACATAAACAATGGCGTTGTTAAGATCTCCTCCCTTTATAAGCCCATTCTCCAATAACATTTCCAATTCATGAAGAAAACTAAATGTCCTGGCATCCGCTATTTCCTTTTTAAAATCTGCTATTTTCTCCAGGGTGGCATTTTGTGTCCCAAGAACCTTGGTGCCAAAATCTACCATAGTGGTTATTTTGTAATCCTCCGAAGGAATTAATGTTATATCGCTTCCCGAGGCTTCATCTTTATAAGTAATAACTTCTTTAACTACATATTCTTCCCGATCGGCCTCCTGTTCTACAATTCCGGCCTTTTCTATAGCCTCTACAAAAAACTTGGAAGATCCATCCATGATGGGCGGTTCAGGGGCATCCAATTCTATTAAAACATTATCTATCTCCATGCCAACCAATGCTGCAAGAACATGTTCTGAGGTTTGGATCTTAACTCCTTTTTTCTCCAGATTTGTTCCTCTTTGAGTGTTAACCACAAAATTCGCATCTGCTTCAATAATTGGTTCCCCTTCAAGGTCTACGCGTTTAAAAGCAAAGCCATGGTTCTCGATTGCAGGAACAAATTTCATGGTAACATTCTCACCGGTATGCAAACCCACGCCGGTTAATGTTACTTCATTTGCTATAGTACGTTGTTTTGTCATACTTTATTTATCGTCACTTTTTTTTTCCAAATCATTAATCCTATTGACCAGTTTTGGTAGATTTTTAAAATGAACATAGGACTTATTGTAGTCTGCGTAATTAAATGCAGGTGATCCCTGTATGAATTCATCGTCCTTCAAATTGCGACCTATACCAGATTGGGCCTGTATCCTTACCCTGTCGCCAATAGTAATATGCCCAACAATGCCAACCTGACCCCCAATCTTACAATTTTTTCCAATTTTTGTAGACCCGGCTATACCAGTCTGAGCTGCAATAGCCGTATGCTCTCCAATCTCAACATTATGAGCAATTTGAATTTGGTTGTCAAGTTTTACACCATTTCTAAGAATGGTTGATCCAAGTGTTGCCCTATCTATTGTGGTTCCTGCGCCAACGTCCACATTTTCCCCCAGAATTACATTCCCGGTTTGAGGTACTTTACTGTATTCACCATTTGAATTAGGGGCAAAACCAAAACCATCTGCACCAATAATAGCCCCACTATGAACTACGGATCCCTTTCCGATTATTGTTTCCGAATAAATTTTGGCTCCTGCAAAAATCAGAACATTATCCGCTATTGTTACATTATCACCTATATACACATTGGGGTAAATTTTGACATTATTACCAATTTTTACATTGTTTCCCAAATATGAAAAAGCACCCAAATAGAAATTTTCTCCGTAGCTGGCAGATTCTGATAAAAATACTGGCCTCTCCAGTCCCGTTTTGTTATTCTTTACCTGATTGTAATATTCTAATAATTTTGAAAAAGATTCGTAGGCATCATCAACCTTAATCAGAGTTGTAGAAATGGTCTGTTCCGGCACAAAATCTTTATTTACAAGGGTTATTGATGCTTCGGTGCTGTATATAAAAGATGTGTATTTAGGGTTAGCCAAAAAAGTTAATGAACCAATTTCTCCTTCTTCAATCTTAGCCAATTTATACACAGCAACATCTGGGTTGCCTTCTATCTCACCCTCCAAAATACCTGCAATCTGACTAGCTGTAAATTTCAAATTTTTAAATTATTTAACCCTGTGCTTAGATTCAGACAAAAGTAAGAAAAATTGATTAATGGTATTACGCCATATTCATGTGTATAAACCCCTGTATATTAGTGTATTAAGACTTTCAAAACGCTTTTTAGAAATTGGAGGGAGCCAAAATTCAGAATATTAAAGCTAAAGATCATCTTTTGGGAAACATATATAATATTTTGTTACCGTCTCAGATAGAGCGGTCAAATTTAGATGATCCGATGCTTTGGCAACATCCATCAATTTACCATTGCTACGCAAAATATTTATGTTCTGACTATATTGGTTATAGGCCTTATTCTCTATAATTCCCCGGAATACAAAATAAGCCGTCTCTGAATCACTCAACTTATATTTTGCTTTAAAACCCTCAAAAAATTCCTGAAATTTATTTTCCTTTTCAGGTTTGTCCTTAAGTCTTATATTCAGAAGTCTTCGATTCAGAATCATCCCGCATAATTTTGACAAAACAAAGTCAGTATTGTGCTGCCATTGTTTTATCGCCGCTAATATATCCGTGTCATCAAGACTTGCAAAACGATCCAAAACCTCCAGATTAAAATTCTCCTTATCTATTTGGTTTTTCAAAAAGAACATGAGAGGTGGACTACAAGCCAATTCAATATTCATATCAACCAGTTCCTTTGCCCTCTGTAATGTTTTAATTAGCAATTGCTCGGCTACTATTCCTGTTTTATGAAGGTATACCTGCCAATACATAAATCTTCGGGCCATTAGAAATTTCTCTACAGAATAGATCCCTTTTTCCTCAACAACCAATGTGCCATCCACAACATTTAACATGGTTATTAAACGTTCTGCATTTATATTTCCTTCTGCCACTCCGGTATAAAAACTATCCCGCTTTAAATAGTCTAATCGGTCCATATCTAATTGACTACTGACCAGTTGATTCAGAAATTTTTTTCTATAAGTGCCTCTGAAAATTTCCATTCCCAAAGTTAAACTTCCGTTAAACTTATGGTTTAGCACCTCCATAAATATCTGAGAAATTGCTTCATGATTTATTCCTTCTACCAAACTATGTTCCATAGCATGTGAAAAAGGGCCATGGCCAATATCATGTAATAAAATAGCACAAAGTAACCCTTGCGCCTCCTCTTCTGTAACCTCAATCCCCTTAAAGCGAAGTAGTTGTATTGCTTCCTGCATTAAATGCATACTACCTAATGCATGATGAAAACGAGTATGATGCGCCCCAGGATAAACCAGATATGAAAGCCCCATTTGGGAAATACGGCGAAGCCTTTGAAAATATGGGTCCGCTATCAGGTTAAAAATTAGAGCATCTGGAATTCTAATAAATCCGTAAATTGGATCGTTGAATATTTTAAGCTTGTTTGATTTCGACAAAATAGCTATTGTTTTCAACGGTAAAGATAAGGACTAAATGAACAAGATAACAATCCTTTGGGTAGATGACGAAATAGATTTGTTAAAGCCCCATATTATTTTCCTGGAAGGCAAAAATTATCAGGTAGTAACCTGTAAAAGTGGTCAGGATGCATTGGAAGAAATTAGAGCCCGGAATTTTGATATTGTTTTTCTCGATGAGAATATGCCGGGAATTTCAGGTTTGGAAACATTAACTGAAATTAAGGTTATAGATGCAACCATTCCTGTAGTAATGATTACCAAAAGTGAAGAGGAGTATATCATGGAAGAGGCCATTGGTTCAAAAATTGCCGACTATCTTATAAAACCTGTCAATCCTAATCAAATACTTCTTTCTCTTAAAAAAAACCTGGATCACTCTCGTTTAGTATCAGAAAAGACCACTTCTAACTACCAGCAAGAGTTCAGAAAGATATCGATGGACCTATCTATGGTCAACTCCTATGAGGAATGGGCAGATCTTTACAAGAAACTTATTTATTGGGAGCTTCAATTGGAAGTAATAGAAGATTCCGGGATGTTTGAAATTTTGGAATCTCAAAAAATTGAAGCTAATAATCAGTTTGGAAAATTTATTGAAAAAAATTATGCTGAATGGTTTCATGATGGCGATGGACCGGTAATGTCTCATACGTTGTTTAAGGAACTAATTCTGCCAGAAATCAAGGATACCCCTACCCTCTTATTGGTGATAGATAATTTAAGGTATGACCAGTGGTTTGCATTCGAAGATGTACTAACACCTTATTATAAAAAAAGTAAGGAAATGCCTTATTACAGCATTCTGCCTACAGCAACACAATATGCGCGAAACGCTATTTTTTCTGGCCTTATGCCTCTTGGAATGGAAAAAAAATACCCCAAATGGTGGAAGAACGATACAGATGAAGGGGGAAAGAATTTATTTGAAGACAAATTCCTGGGAGAACAATTAAAACGATTGGGACTTGATATTAAATGGGAGTACCACAAAATAAGTAGTCTGAAACAAGGCAAACATCTTTCTCAAAACTTTCGTTCCCAAAAGAAAAATGACCTTACGGTTCTGGTTTATAATTTTGTGGATATGCTTTCACATTCCAAAACTGAGATGGACGTTATTAAAGAATTGGCGTCCAATGATAAGGCTTATCGCTCCTTAACCAATAGCTGGTTTAAGAATTCACCACTTCTTGAAATCATACAACAAGCTCAGAGTATGGGTTTAAAACTTGTTATTACCACTGACCATGGTACTATAAATGTAAAACAGCCTTCTAAAGTGATTGGAGACAAAGAGACCAGTCTTAATCTTAGATACAAAACAGGCCGAAGTCTTACTTATAATGAGAATGACGTAATAGAGGCCAAAGACCCTGCTAATATTTATTTACCAAGTATAACAATGAGTAGTTCATTTATTTTTGCAAGAAATGATTTGTTTTTTGCTTACCCCAATAATTACAACCACTACGTGAGTTATTATAGAAATTCTTATCAACACGGGGGCGTTTCCCTGGAGGAAATGATTATACCATTTGTGGTTCTGGAGCCCAGATAATCATATTTGTATTTTTACTTGGATAATTTGACTAATCAGAAGGCATCTGCAAAAGGCTTCTAGTAATAAAATGTATTTTATCAATTGATTGATAATTATTGATGTCTAATTAGGCTAGCTATGACTAGACTTAACACCCTAAGGATTATTTTAAATCGGTTGGTCAAGGATTCCCTTGGTAAATAAAAAGGCTATTTCGGACATTTAATGTAAGGCTTCGTCCTTAGTTATTGTCTAAATCTTTGAATTTCAACTTTATTTGGGTATTAAACTTTGAAGGTCCGACGTAAAGCGATAAATATTCTGGACTTTAAGGTAAACACTATTATATACGTGGATACTAATTTTAAAACAACCATAGAATGAGAAAAGAAATTACATTTTTAGCGGTATGCATTTTGAGTTTTCAATTTGCACTGGCACAGTCCATCACTACCCACCAATACAGAAGGGTGGCACCTGAAAATATGCAGGAATATTTAAAAAGAGAAACTACATATTGGGCTAAATGGGCCGAAAAAGAAGTTACAAAAGGGAATTTAACATTTTGGGCCATTTTACAAAGGGTCGGGGGTGTAAACCAGGATACGAGCCCGAATATCCTAATTATAAATACTTTTAAAGATATTGACAAAGGAGCAGATTGGGGAAGTATAGACGCAATGTTTCCGGATGTTAAAATGGAAGATATTGGAACAGCAGACATTAGCACCAATATGCATCACGTATTTCTGAGCAATCTTTCCAACCATATCCGTGCAGAAAATTCAACCAATGATGATTATAAATTTGTGCGAATCATTTATCACGACACAAAAAATTCAGGGCAGCACCTTGCTTTTGAAGCCGAAAAATGGAAACCTATGGTAGAAAAGGCCATGAAGGAAGGGCAAACTAACATGAAAGGCTGGGGTAATCAGGCCATCATTTCTCCGGTTACTTCTACCTTCACCTATAGCAGCTATTCCTATGATATATTTTCCTCCCTGCAAGAAGCACTATCACCTGCTTTTAGCGATGACTGGACCGCACCTGAAGGATTCTGGGATGGCTTTCAGGAGAACTATAACAAACGTAATTCTAACGTTTACAGAATTGTTGTAGGTGCATCTGCCCCTGCCGAGTAAACAAACCTGAAAGGATTAAGGACAAATGGAAAGCCTTGAATAAATATTCAAGGCTTTTTTTGGTAATTAAATAGATAACAATTTTTTTCAAAGAGCACATTTTAATTTTTAGCATATTCTGGCCTTTGATAAATAAAGAATATTATTCGGACATTAAATGAAGGCTTTAGTCCTTGATGATTTGCTGTATATTATTATTAATCACCAATTTAGACATATCTGAAAAATAGATTATTAAGTTAAACTCGAAAATAAATTTTACAGTTATGGAACTAGATGAAAATAAATTACATGCATTATTAGGCCAAGTTGTAGTGGAAATGGGCGCTGCTGCGAATGGTCCTCTTATTACTATTGGTGATAAGCTTGGGCTATACAAATCACTATCAGAATTAGGGCCAATGTCTGCTGCTCAATTGGCCAAAGCAACAGAAACTGCAGAAAGATATGTCAGGGAATGGCTGGCAGCTCAGGCGGCATCGGGCTATGTAGAATACGATAATGTAAATGATACATTCTTTATGACCCCGGAACAAACAGCAGCTTTTGGTGATAAAAATAGCCCTGTGTTTATGACCGGTGCGTTTTATGCAATTACCTCGCTGTATCACGATGAGCCCAAAATGGTAGAAGCATTTAAATCAGGAGAAGGTATTTCCTGGGGAAATCATAATAAATGTTTGTATTGCGGAACTGAGAAATTTTTTAGCCCCTCATATGAAGGCAATTTAATCTCAAGTTGGATTCCATCACTTAGTGGTGTTGAAGAAAAACTTAAAAAAGGTGCAAAGGTTGCTGATATTGGTTGCGGACATGCAGCTTCCACTATTATAATGGCCAAGGCATTTCCAAATTCCACGTTCCTTGGGATTGACTTTCACGACAAATCTATTGAACAAGCTAAATTAAAGGCAAAGGCCTCAGGAGTGAACAATATTTCCTTTCAAGTTTCCACTGCTAAAGACCTTCCAGGCGATGGCTATGACCTTATTACGTTCTTTGACTGCCTTCATGACATGGGAGACCCGGTTGGAGCATGCGCTCATGTAAAAGAAGCCTTGAAAGCTGATGGTACCTGCATGATTGTTGAACCATTCGCTCATGACACTTTAAAAGATAATCTCAATCCGGTGGGTAGGGCTTTTTATGCATTTTCCACACAGCTTTGCGTACCTTGTTCTATTAATCAGGAAATTGGGTTGGCACTCGGCGCCCAAGCAGGTGAAAAACGGTTAAAGGACGCTATTACTTCGGGTGGTTTTAGTCATTTCAGGCGTGCAACTGAAACCCCATTTAATCTAATTTTAGAGGCACGGCCTTAAAGAAAAGAAATCAAAGAATCAATATTCATTAAAACTATAAACCAAAACATTTTAATAATGGGAAACATACAGCTCACCGCAAGATTTCTAATACATGAAGGCAAAGAGGAAGAGTTTAAAAGTATTGCAGTGCAGTGCCTGAAAATTGTTAATGAGAAGGAGAAAGATACCACTTTGCAGTACGATTGGTATTTTAATGCTAATGGAAGTGAATGTGTAGTAAGAGAAACATATACAGATTCTAATGCAATATTTCTTCATTTGGGAAACCTGGGAGAATTGCTTGGTCAACTTCTTCAGATAGCAGACTTTTTCCCTGAGATTTACGGGAGTCCCTCTGAAGAATTTCTGAGTGCCGTCAAAGATATGAACCCTAAAATTTATTCTTTTTACCAGGGCCTTTAATTTGATTAGAACTTAGGTCTAAAGCTGCTATTGCTTTGCAAAATTGATTGTTGTGGTTCACTAATTTATAACCTAAAGTTTATTGCTTTGAGATCATCATAACAGTCTTTTTATAAATCCGAAGTTTTTTCCGGATAAATATCCCTTTGTTGAAAGTTTATCCTGGTTAATTAATAAAATTTAACATAATTACTGATTATCTTTGAATAGCGCAGTTCTGTGCATATGTCAGGATTCAAACTTTAATCTCAAAAGATAACAAAATTATGATTAGAATTATCGCTATAACCGCCCTGCTTTTTTTTAACGGATACCTTCTTAGAAGCCAATCTGATAAACCGAAATTGGTTGTGGGAATCGTAGTAGATCAAATGAGATTTGATCATCTTTACAAGTATCAGGAGAGGTTTTCTAACGGTGGGTTTAAACGCATAATGCAGGAAGGATTTAACTATAAAAACACTCAGTATAACTATATTCCAACGGTGACTGCTGCCGGACATGCATCCATATATACAGGGACAACCCCGGCTACTCATGGAATAATCGGAAATACGTGGTATCAGCGGAGTTCAAAACAAATCATTACAAATATTGGAGATTCAAACGAACTTATCGTTGGAACAACTACCGTTAACAGCTATGGTGCGTCTCCAAGAAATCTGTTAACAACAACGATTACGGATCAATTGAGAATGGGTACCAATTTTAGGGCCAAGGTAATAAGTGTTTCCCTAAAAGACCGTGGTGCCATCTTACCAGGAGGAAATGCCGCTAATGCGGCATATTGGCATGACTGGAAATCGAGTCCGGGTTATTTTGTAAGCAGCTCTTATTATATGGATGAAT
>Ga0209013_10000615_pt1 | contig 32221 bp, 29 predicted proteins | sample Cruoilmetagenom2_FD_187291 | JGI IMG/M metagenome (GOLD analysis project Ga0209013, IMG submission 187291) | Oil polluted marine microbial communities from Coal Oil Point, Santa Barbara, California, USA - Sample 2 (SPAdes) (version 2) | ecosystem: Environmental > Aquatic > Marine > Oil seeps ...
ATAATGGCGTTATAGTTCGGAATAGAATGAATGTAGTTATAACTGCGCATTATGTTGAATAGCCTGGGGATTAATAAACGTGATTGCTAAATCGAGTTTAATTGGGATTAGGTTTGATAATTTTATTTTTTCTGAAGACGAAAACTGTTTGTCTTCTCCAGGTGGTCTTGTTTGTTAATACGTACACAGATGCTGGTGACGTTTCTAAAATTGAACCGATCACAAATAGGATGCTGAGCAAGTTATATCATATTGAATTATTGACAACTAAGCAATATATTGAAAGTAGTTGACAACAATCCAACACGTCAAAATCATCATTAATATGAAATAATAAAAAATTTAATATTAACTTTGAAGAACTGGCTAGTGCTTTTCATAGGATACATTGTTGTAGGTAGTTTTTTAATCATCCAGTTCATTAATTGATTTCGCCTGATATTCATAAGCTCCAATATCTCTTGTAGATATAACAGGATTTCCATCAAGGTCAAATGAGTAGTGTCCTTCGCCATATCCCTTATCTATGGCAGGGCTCTTGGCTGTAAGACGGTAATCTCCCTTAGATAAATTTACCAAAAGAGGATTCGCAATAATTGCCCCTTCAGCGTTTTCTTTGTTTTCAGCTGGCTTATCGCTGAATATTATGATGGGGCTATCCAAATTAAAAAAGAGATTGTTTGAATGATTGAATTCTGCCATAGGCCAACCAAGATAAACTTGATTTCCTGCTCCCTTGCGAGTTTTTTCTGATACAAGGACAACAAGGTTGTTTCTATATGTGGTTGGACTATCTGCTGCTTGGTTATTTGGGTCGTGTTCACGAAATACATTAGATTCGATATCAGGATGCTCTACTGTTCTTATTATTGTATTGTTCTCAATAAATGCATCTATCATAGGAGAAAATATTTGTGTAAAAGCACTATAGTCTCTTGATTCGTTGTAAGCCATAATCAGATTCTTAAGGATTCGGTCTTCTCTTTTACAAGTGCGACAATCCCCAATCTTACATGCTCTTTCGAGATGCTTCTTTTTACAAATATCAAAGCCATAGCTTATTTCACAAAAACCCATATTGAGGCTGCTTTTGTTGTGATGAATAAAAATATTGTTTCGAGGATTTCTTCCGTCGTCAATTTCTATCGCTCCACCATCGCCACCCCAATTTCCACCAAAGCTATGATAGTTGTGTATGGTGTTGTATGATATTTCAGTATTTCCCATTCCTATTCTTATGCCTATAGGACCCCAACCTGGAGGAAAAAGTGGTCGGTTGCAATCATGTACATTGTTGTTCGTAATAAGACAGAACTCGCTATAAGAATTTATTCCTATAGGGCAATCTACCACTTCATTATTGCGAATTATTGCATGGTCGGCACCTAAGTTCGCTTTTATTCCTCCCAATTTCCATATTGTCAAGAAAAATCCATTAGAGGCTGTATTCGTTCCATAAACATATAGATTCTCTACAATTTGATAATCTCCATTTATTTGAATTGCATTCCCATTGAATACGCTGTTATTGGTATTTGTAAACTTTGGAGCATCACCTTCTCCATAAGCTGAAACAGTGATTGGATTGTCTTTTGTTCCATTACCATTAATCTGAAGCCCACGGGAATAGCTTGTGCCTCTTTTAAAATATACATTGTCGCCAGGTTCAAAGATGATAGAGTTAATTTTATCTACAGTTTTCCAAGGGCTATCAAGCTGCTTTCCGCTATTGTCATCATCACCATTGTTTGCATCCACAAAATATCCTTTTAAATCTGGGTCTGAATTTATTTGTGTCTTTTCAGGAAAATGAAAACTTGATAAGAATAGGACTATTAATACTGAACATAAAATGTATTTCATCAATATAGTATGTTTAAAATTGTTTTTTTGGATGTACAAATCTATTAAAATTATCTGTTATAATTCTGATGCATTCACCAAAATAGTCTTTACCAGACCGCAACAAACCAACCTAAACTGCTGGATATCTAGTATGTAGAAATATTGCGATAAACAAGGTCCCTTGAGCATACCTTTTATATTACATTATGCCAGTTGTAGAAATATGATTGGTTTTTTATGTAACAAAAGTGGCACTGTTTTTTGAATGTTTGTATATTATTTTTAAAATCTAAACGTTATTGAAGTTGTTGTTATGAAAGAGGTTTTAAGACCGAGATACTAAAAGTTTGTCTCGGTTTTTTCTTATCTAAACCAGTTGTAGAAATAAGACTGGTTTTTTTTACCTTAGTGTCCTAAATTAATTAAGATGAAACTCGCTAACATAATAAATTGGAGAACCTTTCTACTAGCAATTATAGTTTTACTAACTAGTTTCGTCATCTATGTAGCAATTCAAATTATCTTAGACTCAAATCTGTAGAAATTGAAGAGGAACGTAATTCTGAGGAGCAAGAACCAATACTGATAGATTAATTCCCTATATCAACTGAGAGAAAATATATTATGAGATTGCTACATCTCTAGGCAACACTCAAATAGATTCATATCTAACTTTGTTCTATGAAATATTCTAAATATTTTGGTAGAATAACTAAAGATAACGGACAACCCAATCTAAATATTGAACAATTCAGACGTATGATGAACATTGTATCTGTTGAAGGGGTTATTCAAGGTTTAAAAATAATTAAGGAGAAATACAAAAATACTTCTGCCTATTATAAGTTTGATATTGATATATTCAAACATCAAAGAGTGCTGACTGATCTCAGTGGAAATCTAAGCCCAGATGATTTGATAAAGGAAATGTATCATTTATCATGAGATTAAAGCTGTTATTTCTGTCTGGATGAGATTTAAAAATATGACATACCTTATTGATATACTGATATTTAAAATATTTTTATTCTTGATTTTAAATTTAAATAAATATAAGATAGCTTCTTAGCTATGTCAGTTTTACCATACCAATTTATGCTAGTAGCCTTTGGAAATTTGATCAATACCTCACATCCATTGTGAAACCAAGACCCATACCTTTGAGCTTTTTTTTCATCTTCGATTCTTTCGAACTTCGCTCAAAAGTCCCTCCCGTCAACAGACCATTGCAGATGCTATTTTAGACAGAATTGTACACTCAGCGCATAGAATAAATCTTAAAGGAGAATCTATGAGAAAAAAATTAAGAAAAAAACACTAATTTTAACACACAAATGAATCGATTTTAAACACTTGTTTTACCCTGCTCAGTTTCATCCGGAATGAGTGGTTCAATTTAACCGGCTTATCCAATAAAACACTCCATCTTAAACTTAAAAATACTAAAGTTTTTAATTCTTCAATTCTGAATTTTCAATTTCCCTTTTTTAAATTATTACTCATTCATTCTTTTTTTTATCAAAATAAAATATATACTTTTGCACTCAAACACATAAATAGTCAGTTAGTATATAAAAAAATAAATTATGGCAATTGAAGAAACAAGAGATAAAATATTAGTTGTTGCAGATAGGCTTTTCAGCCGATTTGGGTTTCACAAAACCTCTATGGACGAAATAGCTAAGATAGCTAGAAAAGCTAAAGGATCCCTTTATTATCACTTTTCCAGTAAAGAAGATTTGTTTATGGAAGTTGTATCTAAAGAAATAATATCCTTAAAAAGTCATTTATCTATCATTGTTAATGATAGAAATTCCAGTGCCTCTGAAAAATTATCAAATTATCTGGTTAGAAGAATGGAAGTATTAAATGATGCTGCCAATTACCACGAGACCTTAAAAGCAGATTTCTTTGAACATTTTGATTTTATTGATGAACTAAGAAGTGAATTGGACCTTTGGGAAAAAATGAATCTTCAAAAAATAATACAACAAGGAATCGATGCAAAAGAATTTGCACAAATTAAAGATATGGATGTCTTATTAGATGTACTTATTATGATATTAAAAGGACTTGAAATCCCATTCTTCTTGCAAAATAAGTACAAAAATTATTCTCCTTATTTCGAAAATTTCTTAGGAATATTGACTAAAGGATTAGGTTGATTTTTTTACAGTATACCGACTAAAAAACAAATATTGTCTAAATCTTTAACAACATTCATAAAAACGTAATTATTTTCATAAACATGTCAAATACAAAAATCAGGTATAATGATCACAACTAAAAAAAATATAGTAAAAAATATAATTGGCAGAATAAATTTTGATAATGAAGAAATAATAGTTGCGTATGGTTCCAGCAATACGGTGATGACAAAAATGCTTCTTGAAAACATCAAACCAAAATCTGTTCTTTTTGTTTTTGAAACCAATGAACATTCTATTAATGATTTATGCAATATAAATGATAGACGACTGGTAATAATTAATGCAGATGCTGAAAATGCTAAAATGATTTTAAAAAACAGATATAAAGTAGAAAAGGTAGACTTCATTATTTCCGCAATACACTTTGCATTTTTTGCGAGAAGAAAAAAGAACAGAATAATATCCCGGTCTTATAGCTTACTTAAAGAAAAAGGGAAATTTATAACAACACAATACACTTGGTTAATTTATAAACTTATAAAAGAACAATTTTCAGAAATTAGTATAAATCCTGCAGTAGTGAATATGCCACCGGTAATAATTGAAGGGATTAAATAAATATTTTTTTACAGAACTGACTATAACATTAATAGTATAAATAAATTAAACAAATGAGAAAATTAATCGAAAAAAACACAAAGTGGTCAATAATAGTGATTGCGTTAATTTTTATGAATAGTTGCAGTGATAAGGGAAAGTCTAATAAAGGAAATTATGATTCAAAGCACATTTATAGAATAGAAGTATTAAAAGTTAAGACAGAATATTCCAAAAATCAATTTACTTACAGCGGTACAGTTATTCCGAAACAAACCACACCCATGAGTTTCTTGCTTCCCGGAACAGTTGTTTCAGTTAACGTTGAAGAGGGAGATAAAGTTAAAAAAGGACAAGTATTAGCTCAAATAAATAACACTTCATATCAAAATACCTATCAAGCAACCCAAGCTGCTTTATTTCAGGCTGAGGATGCATATAATAGATTAAAAACTGTTCATGATAAAGGTAGCCTACCTGAAATTAAATGGGAAGATGTTAAATCAAAACTAAAACAAGCGAAGGCAGCTGATCAAATTGCATTTCAAAATTTATCTAATACTGCACTAAAAGCACCAGTTAACGGAATTATTGGAATGAGAGAACTGGAAATTGGAGAAACTACAACTCCCGCACTAACGATACTTAATATTGTTACTATTTCTGAAGTATATGTCAGAGTTTCTGTTCCGGAAAATGAAATAAACAAAATAATCAAAGGACAAATAGCAACTATAAATATTCCTGCTATAGGAAGTCTTGTATATAACGGAAAGGTCGAAAAAATTGGTGTTTTAGCAAATGCCATATCTAAAACCTATGATATTAAAATACAAGTCAATAATCAACAGAAGAAAATCAGACCAGGAATGGCTTGCGATGTTATTTTAAATATAGATCTAAATGAGGCAACACTAACAATACCGTATAAAAGTGTTCTAAAGAGTGATGACGGAAAAAACTATGTATACAAGGCAGATCCTAAATCAAAAACCGTTCAAAAAGAAATTGTTGAACTCGGTTCTTTTATCAATAATGAAATCGAAATAATATCAGGTATTTCTATTGGCGATCTAATCGTCACAGAAGGCCAACATAAATTATTTGATAAAGCTGAAGTAACCTTCTAAAAAAGTTAGAGTTATTTTAATTAAAAGTTAGAATTTTTTATGAAAAAAATAAATATTATAGAGGGAGCCATGAAAAATTACCAAATTATACTATCAATAGTATTGGTAATGATGGTCTTAGGCATTATGGGACTTGCTGATATGCCCAGAAGAGAATTTCCTGAATTTGTTGTTCGACAAGGAATAGTTGTAGGTATATATCCCGGGTCAACTTCTATGGAAGTTGAAGAACAACTTACCACAGTGGTAGAAGATTATCTGTTCGCATATGAAGAAGTAAACAAAGCAAAAACCTATTCACATTCTAAAGAGGGAATGATGATAATATATGTTGAGCTCAATGACAATGTAAAAAATGCAGATAAATTTTGGTCGAAACTACGTCTTGGATTAAAAGATATAAAACTGCTATTACCAACAGGTGTTGCTGCTCTAATAGGCAGCAATGATTTTGGAGATACTTCAGCTTTACTGATAACCATGTCATCTAATAGTAAGAATTTCAGAGAACTTGAAGTTACAATGAAAGATTTAGAAGCTGAGATTAGAAAAATAAATTCTGTTTCAAAAATAAAACGATATGGTACCCAAAAGGAGAAAATATACATATATATAAAACCTGAAAAGCTGAATAGATTTAATGTAAAGCCTTCTTCTATTTTGGCATCTATTCAGTTACAGGAAGTACTTAATTACTCCGGAACATTGGATAATGGAGAACTAGTCTTACCTGTTCATTTACCTCCAAGGTTTGAATCGGAAAAAGATCTTGAAGAACAGATAGTCTATTCTGATCCACAGGGTAATATTATCCGTTTAAAAGATGTTGCTCATATAGTAAGACGTTATGAGGAACCAAATAATTTCATCCAAAATAATGGTAATAATTCGTTACTTCTTTCATTAGAGATGCAAAAAGGCAATAATATTGTGCAATTTGGAGAGGATGTCAGTGAAGTACTAGATAAGTTTTCACAAAGCATTGATGATGATCTAAATATAAACATTATATCGAATTTACCTGAAGTTGTTGATGATTCTATCTCACACTTCTTAAAGGAATTTATGATAGCAATTTTTGCGGTTATTATTGTTACCATGCTGTTATTACCTTTTCGTGTTGCGTCAGTTGCAGCTATTTCAATCCCAGTCTCTGTTTTAATTACTTTAGGAATTATGCAATTGGTCGGCATTCAGTTACACATTGTAACTTTGGCAGCTTTAATTACAGTATTGGGAATGGTAGTTGATAATGCTATTGTTATTATAGATAACCATGTTGAAAAATTAGATGAAGGGGAGACTCCATGGGATGCTGCCTGGAAATCAGCCACTGAACTCTTTATACCGGTATTATCCGCAACATCGGCAATTTCGGCTTCATTTTTTCCACTAATGTTTTTCCTTTCTGGCATGGCAAATGATTTCGTAGGAACCTTTCCTGTTACAATAGGTATTGCCCTAGCCATCTCAATGATAGTAGCAATTTTCCTGGTTCCTTTCATAAGTTATGTGCTTATTAAAAAAGGACTTCACCAGGATAAAAAGGTAAAAAAGAAAAGCATTTTAGATCATTTGCAAAGTAGATATAACAAATTACTAGGCTTAACTTTTAAACACCCAAAACTTACTATAACGGCCGGTGTTTTATCAATTATATTGGGCATTTTGTTCTTTTTAAATATTGATCAGAAATTATTTCCGGAGATGGAAAGAAAACAATTTGCTGTTGAAGTTTATTTACCGGAGGGTGCTTCACTTTCTAAAACAGAAAATGTAATTGATAGTTTAGAGACAATTTTACAAGCCGATCCAAGAGTCACAAATGTTGCGAGCTTTATTGGAAATGGTTCACCAAGATTCAATGCTTTATATGCACCTCATATTCCTGCCAAAAATTATGGTCAAATTTTAGTGAATACAGTATCAAATGAATCAACAATCGATATACTGGATGAATACAGTAAAAAGTACACAGATATTTTTCCGGAAGCCCATGTAAAGTGGAAACAATTAGCAATGGAAGTATATAAAGCTCCTATTGAAATAAGAATTTCTTCCAACAATATAGAGGATTTAAAGACCACATCATCTAAAATTAAAGAAATACTCTTAGACAATAATAATATAACATGGGTAAGAGATGATTGGGATGAAAAGAGACAGGGAATTTCCGTGGAATTGAATACAAATAAAGTCAATAAATTAGGTTATGCTAAATCATTGGTGGCTTCTTCCCTTTTGATTTCCTTGGATGGATTACCTATAACTACTATATGGGAAGGTGATTATCCGGTAGATGTAGTACTTTCTAAAGAAGATTATCAAAAAAACAGTATTAACGATTTGGAAAATCAATATGTTACATCACCCTTAACTTTTGAATCATTGCCGTTGCGTTCCATTGGTAATTTAATACCTGAATGGACCGAAGGAACCATTGTAAGAAGAAATGGTGTACGAACACTTACGGTACTTTCAGACTTAGAACGAGGAGCGATAGCATCGACAACTTTGAAAGAAATTAAGCCTCAAATTGAAGCAATTTCATTATCAAATGGACTAAATATAAGTTATGGTGGTGATTATGAGGCATCTTTAGAGAATTTTATTCCTATGGGTAAATCTATGGGTGTTAGTATGGTTCTTATTTTCTTTATTTTAATGTTTCAATTTAAAACAATTAGAAGAGCGTCGCTTATAATGTCAACCATGCTTCTAAGTTTATTTGGTGCAGGATTAGGATTATTAATAATGAATTATCAATTTGGATTTACTTCTTTTATTGGAATCATGGGGTTGATGGGAATTGTAGTTAGAAATGGCATCATATTGATTGACTATGCACATCAGTTAGTTGTATCAGAAGGATTATCTTTTAAAGATGCCGCACTCGCTGCCGGTAAAAGAAGGATGAGACCAATTTTTCTTACTTCAATGGCAGCCGCAGTAGGTGTTGTACCAATGATTGTTAGCAATTCTCCTTTGTGGGCTCCATTAGGTACTGTAATATTCTTTGGTTTAATTACTGGAATGATTCTAACATTATTAATACTACCGGTTCTGTATTGGAAATCAACAAGAGGTAAAGATCATAAGACGGTAACAGAATAAATACTTTTTACAATGAAAAAAACAATATTAAATATAGTACTGATATTCACTCTTTTTAGTGCTCCCTTGGTTGCACAAAATATAACACTAGATTCCAGTAAAGTACTGGCTTTAGAAAACAACAAACACCTCAAGGCGTCGAGGTTAAATTTAGAAGCATCAAAAAAAGTAAAGAAAAATGCATTCACAAAATATTTTCCAATAGTAACCGCAAATGCATCTGCTTTTCGTTCTAGTGATTATTTTCTAGATTTGGAAACACCGGAGATGAATCTGCCTGTTTATGATGGTAACCCTGCAAATTTACCTAGTGCAACTCAGTTTGCTTATGTCCCGTCTCTTAATATTCAAGCACTGGATTATGTCAATGGTGCTACAATAACAGCTACACAGCCAATTTATGCAGGAGGTCGTATTCGAAATGGAAATAAACTGGCAAGTTTGGGAGTGGAAATTAATGAATCTCAACTGAATCTTTCTACATACCAAGTGCTGGTCTCAACGGAAGAATATTATTGGAATCTTGTTGCACTTAAAGAAAAAAAATTAACACTCAGTAGTTATGATCTATTGTTGAAGACTCTACAAAAGGAAGTTGGAGATTTTTATGAGGCTGGAATGGTTAATAAAAGTGATTTATTGAAAGTAAAGTTAGAAATAAATAAAATTGAAGCAAATAGAATAAAACTTGATAACGGTATTGAAATTTTAAAGATGGTGTACTGTCAACACCTTGGAATAGCATATAATGAATCTATTGAAGTAAGCGATTCAATTATAAATATAAATTCTCCTGAAAGCTATTTTATTGAACCAAGCATAGCCTTGAATAATCGACTGGAGTATTATATGCTGAACAAAGCAGTAGATGCAGAAATATTACAGAAGAAAATGGCAAGAGGAGAATACCTGCCTCAATTGGCCCTAGGTGTTGGCGGTTTATATTTGGATATTTTCGAAGAAAGTACTGGTTATGGAATAGCTTTTGCAACCTTGTCCATTCCTATTTCAAATTGGTGGGGTGGTTCCTATAAACTTCAGGAAAATGATATAAAAATAAAAATTGCCCAAAATAACCTTGATGAAAAATCAGAATTACTTCAAGTACAAATATTTAAGGCATATATGAATTTAACTGAATGTTATAAACAAATAGACATTGCGAACACCTCACTCGAACAATCTATAGAATATGAGCAGGAAGTAAAAAACAATTTCGATGCCGGAATCTCAAGTACATCAGATCTACTGGAAGCAAGGGCTCAAACTCAAAAAGCTAAAGATGATCAAATCGACGTAAAAAGTCAGTATAGAATAAAACTAGCAAACTATTTACTGGTTGTGGGTAAAATAAATACAGATGTTTAGATGAAACGAACATGTATAGATTTAATCAATTATTTCATAAAAGGAAATGACTATCCCCAGTACTAGGGATTCTCAATTTTTTAATTAACATATTTATAAGTAATTACAAGAATTTAAACAAGTGAAACAAAAAGTTGCATTGGTCTTATCTAGTGGAGGGCCCAAAGGATTCGTTCACATAGGCGTAATTAATGAACTCGAAAAACAGGGTTTTGAAATTTCATCTGTTTCTGGTTCTTCTATAGGGTCACTGATTGGCGGATTATATGCAATGGGTAAATTACCGGAATATACGGATTGGGTAAAAACGGTTAGCAAAAAAAATATATGGGATCTCATGGATTTCAACTTTTCTTCTAATGGTTTGATGAAAGGAGTTAAAGTATTCAATAAAATGAAGTCATTTATTCCCGATATGAATATTGAAGAAATGAATATTCCTTTCTCCGCCATTGCAACGGATATATTAAATGAAGAAATTGTTGTGTTTAACACCGGTAGTTTTTATGATGCGATTAGAGCATCGGTTGCAATACCATCCTTAATTACGCCTGTTAAATACAAAGATACTTTCTTGGTAGATGGCGGTGTACTTAGCCCTGTACCAATTGATTATGTTGAGCGAACCAATAATGATATTTTAGTAGTAGTAAATTTATACGGTAAAAAGAAAACTAAAATAAATCCAATTATAGCAGAAAATAATAATAACTGGTACTATAACCTCTTTGATGACTTTTTCGATAGAATAAGTAAACTAATAAATACTGGTGACAAGAACAGTCTGGGGTATTTTTCTCTTTTGAATACAGCTACTCATGCCATGATTCATAAACTTGCAAAAGAGAATATTGAAAAACATCAACCTGACATCACTATTAACATACCATTTGATACGGCAAGCACTTTTGACTTTCATAGAGCAGAAGAATTAATTGAATTAGGTGAAGAATTAACAAAAAAAACAATATTGAACACTAAATGAAATGAAGGCTGTATTAAAAATAATATTATTAATTCTCTTGAATTTTAACATAGCATCGATTTTTGCACAAGTCAATGAATGGAAGCTCCGGAAAGATGATGATGGAATTATTGTTTATTCCAGAGAAAAAAAAATAAGTGGAAACATTGAGTTTAAAGCAACATCAATTTATAAAACAAACATTGATGCTCTGTTAAAAGTGTTTCAGGATGTTGAAGGTTACACCAGGTGGATGGCAGATGTAAAAGTTTCTAAAGTATTAAAAAAAGTGGATAGCACAGAGCACTATTTGTACATGGAAACAGAAGTGCCTTGGCCTCTAAAGAATAGAGATATCCCATTTTATCAGAAATTAATAAGAACCGGCAGTAGTATTAAAATTACTTTAGAAGGGAAACCAAATTATATAGCTCATATGGAGGGTATTACTCGAATTGAGTATGCAACAGGTTACTGGGAATTCATTCCATTACCAAAAAATAAAGTGAAAGTCATTTATCAGCTTAGCGCAGATCCTGGCCTTAATATCCCAGATTGGATTCTAAATTTATTTATAGTGGATGGACCATTCGAAACATTAAGTAATTTAAAAGGAATTGTTGAATCCTAAAAGTATTTTTCTTTAATAGAATTTAAAACAGATGTATTCATGGATACAATTATAAAAAAAATGAGTGAAACAGATTTAAATGACCAAAATATAACCTCACAAGTGGATAATGCCATAGATAGCGCTTTAAATAGTATTGTTGAGCAGCAGGATACAGAAGGATTTTGGTGCTACGAACTTGAAGCCGATATTACTATCCCTTCCGAATATATTTTGATGATGCATTACCTGGGAGATGTTGATATAAGGATCCAGAGTAAAATGGCAAACTACATTCGAAAAAGACAGCAAGAAAATGGAGGTTGGCCATTATATAAAGGTGGTAGTACAAATATAAGCTGTACGGTCAAGGCCTACTACGCCCTTAAACTGGCTGATGATGATATTGAATCTTCCCATATGGTACTTGCTAAAAGAGCAATTTTGGAAAGAGGTGGAGCTGCAAAAAGTAATGTTTTTACCCGTATAATGCTAGCTATGTTCGAACAAGTTCCCTGGAGGGCCATTCCATTTATACCTGTAGAGATCATGTTACTTCCTAAGTGGTTTCCATTTCACATTAGTAAGATATCGTATTGGTCGCGATCAGTTATGGTTCCGTTATTCATTTTGTATAGCTTAAAAGCAACGGCCAAGAATCCGGAAAAAATTGATGTTCAAGAATTATTTGAGACCCCTCCTGAAAAAGAACGACATTACTTTCCAACAAGATCAGTATTAAATAAATTAATTCTTATAGCTGAAAGGATTGCCTTTAATCTGCAATGGCTCATTCCTGGCTTTGTTCATAAAAGAGCGCTTAAAAAAGCGAAGGATTGGTTTATTGAAAGATTAAATGGGGATTCAGGTCTGGGAGCAATTTTTCCTGCTATGGTCAATGCTTATGAATCATTATTATTGTTAGGCTATGACAAGGACGATGAAATAGTAAAAACAGCTAGAAAAGCCATTGATCTACTCATTGTAGAAAAAGAGGAAGAAGCTTATTGTCAGCCATGCGTTTCACCAGTTTGGGATACTTTATTGGCAGCACAGGCATTACTTGAAACAAGAGATGAAAGATCGATAAAACCAATTCGAAAAGGAATGAAATGGCTTCAGGAAAAACAAATCGTCGATGGAAATGCAGACTGGAGAAAAGTACGACCAAATCTCGCTCCCGGAGGATGGGCCTTTCAATTTGATAACGATTATTTCCCGGATCTGGACGACACCGCTTTTGCCGGTCTGGCTATGGTAAAAGTTGATTTTCAGAACTACAAAAAAAATATAAAATTAGCCGCTGATTGGATAGCAGGAATGCAATCCACAAATGGCGGGTTTGCTTCATTCGAAGTGGACAATACTCATTATTATCTAAATGAGATTCCTTTTGCTGATCATGGTGCCTTATTAGACCCTCCTACAGCAGATATTACAGCAAGGTGTATCATGTTTTTGGTGTCCATTGTAGATAAATATCCTGAATATCAAGAATCTATCGATAAAGGTCTGGAGTATATTAACCAAGAACAAGAGAAAGATGGTTCATGGTTTGGAAGATGGGGAACAAACTATATCTATGGAACCTGGTCGGTTTTAATGGCCTTTGAGGAAATGAAAATAAAAAACGAAGATGAGAGAGTAAAAAGAGGGGCTGCCTGGTTAAAATCTGTTCAACGTGAAGATGGTGGCTGGGGAGAAGACAATGACAGTTTTGAGACATTTGGAAAACCGGGATTGGGTTATAAAAGTGCTGCATTCCAGACTGCCTGGGCTGTTTTGGGTTTGATAAGTGCAGGTGAAGTTGCATCTGAAAGTGTTTCGAGAGGAGTGCAGTTTTTATTGAGTGAACAGGATTCAGATGGGTTATGGTATGACCCTGAGTATACGGCTCCGGGATTTCCCAGAGTATTTTATCTAAAGTATCATGGCTATGATAAATATTTCCCTTTATGGGCACTTTCAAGATACAGAAATGAAATTGAATCTGCTTAGCTGGGATTGGTCATATAATTATTTTTATGTAACCCGTTGTGCATTTTAAATAATGCTAATTTTATTGTTAATGTTTCTACCAAAAATAAACTTGTTTATATATTGAACTATTGTTAATGCCGTAATTTTTGATAGTATTCTAGTTTTAAACCCTTGAAAAGACTTGCATAGGCATAGTTGCGTCTTATCATAAACTGGTCACTCAATTGAGAGAACAATGTTTCGATTCTCTTTCTTTTCTTTCTAAAAATATAAGGCTGTTTTTTATATTTTTTTTGATTCGTTCTCCTAGGTGTGTTTAGTTTGATATTACAGGTTTCAAATAAGTTAAGCTGTATTTCTGCTGACAAGTACCCCCTATCTCCAATTAAAGTACAATCTGCTATTTGTGAGGTAATATCCTTAAGGTAATTCACGTCATGTACAGATGCTGGACTCAAATCAATACTCTGAAAAATACCATTCACAGAACAAACAGCATGTAACTTATAACCATAATAATTAGAACTTTGAGAAGCAAGCACAATAGCCTTTGTCAGGAGATACATAGGCACCTTCTTTACAGGCTTTTGAACGAGAACTACGCGATAACTTACAAACTTCCAAAGGCATGCTGTCTACAATAAAATAATCTTCAAATTCATTAGAGCGAGCAGCCAATTTTAATCGAATTGTATCAATATGATTGGCTAATCTTCGTCTTCTTCTATTGTAAACACTTCGGTCTATTTTTGAGGAGATAGTTTGTGGAAGTTTTCTAAATAAATCATTCTCACTATCAATCCCCATAAATTCGGCAGTTAAACCTAAACTGACCAGTTCCAAATCACTCATTTTTGGTTGACGCCTTTGATAGGTTAAAAGTTGGTCTTTCGATATATTTTGTAATACTTCCAAAATTCTTTCGTAATTTGCATTCAAGTTGTTCATAATTAATGTTTTATCGCTAAAACAAGTTGCTGATTATCAGTAAGATGAACAACTTTTTTACGTTAATCATAATGCACAACGGGTTATATTAATTTTCAATGACACTTTGTCCAGTTCTATAATATTCAAAATAGGATTTAATTAACTTTTAAAGCTACTATAGATTCCAATATTTAACAAATATTCTCCGTTTTTAAATTAAAGGTTCTCTATTTTTTTCATGAATATTTGATCACTTTTACATTATAAATTACACAATTAGAGCTTCAATACGCAATAAATTAGTATTTTAAGCGTATATGTAACTTACAAAACTTTTTTGGTTTTAAAAGTTTTATTGATACATTTGTATTCAATTTAAAAGAAATGAAAGAACAAATTATAGTAAAATCAACTGAGCTGTTCCTTAAACTTGGATTTAAGAGTGTTACTATGGACTATTTATCAAGCGAAATCGGCATCTCAAAAAGGACATTGTACGAATACTTCAGTAAAAAAGAAAACCTGATCTACGAAGTATCTAATAGATTGTATGAGGAAATTTCAGATGGTATTGAGTCTATTTACTCTCTAAAAAAAAATGCCGTCGAAAAGCATTTTATTATCAAAGATTTTATTCTTGAATATTTAAAATATGAAAACCCTGGTTCAATGTACCAACTCAGCAAATTTTATCCTAAAATCTATGATCAGCTGATAATCAAACAATACACAAAAATGATTGAATGTGTCACTGAAAGTATCAAAACTGGAATTAATGAAGGACTTTTTAGAAATACCATTAATGAGGAGATAGTTGCACGTCTATACTATTCAATAATGCTAAATTTTAAGAATGTTGAAATATTTGATCCTAAAAAGTTTAATTCAGAACTTTTGCATGAAACATTTATTGAATATCACATTAGAGGAATTTGCACTGAAAAAGGAAAATTAATCTTAGACCAGTTACTTACCAATGCTCAATTATAAAAATATGGAAAGAAAAGTCATAATCCTTGTTTTATGCTGCTTTGTATTTATTGCAAATTCGCAAGAAGTAGAAGTACTTACTTTAAAAGATGCCGTTAATTATGCTTTAGAAAATAAAGCTGATGCTAAAAAATCCAAATTGGAAATTGAAAACAGTGAATATCAAATTCAGGAGATACGTTCAAGAGCATTACCACATATTTCTGCCAATGGGGGGTTGACATATAATCCCATCTTACAAAAAACTGTTATAGACGGAGAATTTTTTGGACAACCCGGCGAAGTTATAGAGGTTAACTTTGGTCAAAAATGGTATACCGGAGTAGGTGTTTCTCTATCACAAACAATTTTTGACCAATCCGTTTTTACGGGATTAAAAGCGGCAAATTCTACAAGGGAATTTTATCAAATAAATGATCAATTAACACAAGAGATGGTTATAGAAAGAGTAGCAAATAACTATTATCAGGTATACGTGCAACGTCAAAATTTAAAAGCACACGATAGTAATTTAGCAAACACCATCAAAGTAAAAAATATCATTCAGGGAAGGTTTAATAATGGATTAGCAAAGAAAATCGATCTTGATAGGATTTTAGTTAAAATATCTAACATTAACACGGAGAGACAAAGAGTAATTAATGTAATCCAACTTAGAGAAAATTCATTAAAATTTTATATGGGAATGCCCATAGAAACACAAATTCAAATTCCGGAAACAGAATTTGACGTTACACTGCATCCTATGGGTTCTCCTCCGAATACAGCTAACAGATCAGAGTATTTACTATTGAAAAAACAAGAAGAATTATTGGGTTTTCAGAAAAAGGATATGGAGGCAAAATATTATCCAACTCTTTCCTTGGCAGGTGGCTATAATTATGTTGGACAAGGATTAGACGTGCCTTGGTTTAAAAGTGAGGAACATGGAGTTTATTGGTCAGACTTTTCATCCATAAGTTTAAATTTAAAAATTCCGATTTTTACCGGTTTTAAAACTCAGGCAAAAGTGAGGCAAGCCAATATAGACTTAAAAATGATTCAAGAAGACTTGGCAAACACGAAATTAGCATTGGATCTAGATTATGAAAATGCTCAAACACAACAAATTAACAATATAATTACTATAAATAATCAAAAAGAAAATATAAAATTAGCTCAAGACGTTTTAAAAAATACCAACAATAATTATCTTCAGGGATTGGCTTCATTAACAGATTTATTAGATGCAGAAAACGCATCAACCGAATCAAAAAATAATTTCCTATTTGCAGTTTTACAATTCAAATTAGCAGAAATTCAATTATTAAAGTCCCGAGGAGAATTAAAAACATTAACATATTAACTAATCATAATGAAAAAATATATTACAACAACAATTATTATTTTAGGAGCATTACTATTTATTACTTATATCATAACAAAAAATAAGAGAGAAAATAAAGAAAAAACAGATATTGTTGCTCAAAAAAGCGCCAGTGTTTCTGTAAGAATAGATACCGTAAAACTAGAATCTGTTTCACTTAATTTTGTTGCCAATGGGAATTTTGAACCATTACAAGAATTAAATTTTTCTGCTGAAAAACCCAGTAGAGTTGTAAAAGTATTAGTTGATAAGGGAAGTTATGTAACAGTAGGTCAAACATTAGCCATCGTTAGAAGCGATAAAATATCAGCAGATTTACATACTGCCGAAGCCGCTTATGAAAATGCTTTAGCAGATTACAATCGTTTTGAAAGTGCTTTCCAAACTGGTGGTGTCACAAAACAACAACTAGATCAAGCTAGTTTGAATCTGGTTACTTCAGAGTCCAGACTTCAACAAGCCAAAATAAATGTTGGAGATACACAAATAAAAGCAACGATCAAGGGAATTATTAATAAACGATATATTGAACCTGGTTCTGTATTGAGAGCAGCAACCCTCATGTTTGACATTGTTGATGTTTCCAAATTAAAACTAAAAGTAACAGTTAGTGAAAATCAAGTTACAAGATTAAAATTAGGAAATACCATTAAAGTTAAAGCTAGCGTTTATCCTAATAAGGAGTTTGTAGGTAAAATTACCTTTATTGCACCACGATCGGATAGCAGTTTAAATTTTCCCGTTGAAATTGAAATATCTAATAATTTTAATATTGATTTGAAAGCTGGAATGTATGGTACAGCAATATTTGAATCGACTAACAATCAAAATCAATCTATATTAATTGCACCGAGAGATGCATTTATAGGTAGTGTGAGCAGTAATCAGGTTTTTGTAATTGAAAATGAAACTGCAAAATTGAAAACGGTTAGAGCAGGAAGAATTCTCGGAGATAAAGTTGAGATATTAAAGGGTCTTGAGAGCGATGATATAGTGATTGTTACCGGACAAATTAATTTGCAAGAAGGGTCAAATGTGGAAATCATTGAATAGTCTTCAATAGCAAACTCTAACAGTTTATCTTAAAAATATGAAATTAGCAGAAATATCTATAAAAAGACCATCATTAGTAATCGTATTATTCACAATACTAACGCTTGGCGGCTTGTTCAGTTATAACCAATTGGGTTATGAACTACTTCCAAAATTTTCAAGAAATGTTATAACGGTGGCAACAATATATCCTGGAGCTTCTCCCAGCGAAGTAGAAAACACAGTTACTAAAAAAATTGAAGATGCTGTTGCATCGTTGGAAAATATTAAAAAAATAGATTCACGTTCTTATGAAAGTTTGTCAACCGTTGCAATTACTCTAACAGATAAGGCCAATGTTGACATTTCATTAAATGATGCACAACGAAAAATTAATGCAATTATCAGTGACCTGCCAGATGATGCTAAAACACCTTCTTTGAGTAAATTTTCGCTTAGCGATCTGCCAATAATGACGATAGGTGCCAATGGAAAGATGGATGAGGTTGAATTTTATGATCTGATTGATAAAAAAATAGGACCAATTCTTTCTAGAGTTAATGGTGTCGCCCAAATAAATTTAATCGGAGGTCAGGAAAGAGAAATTCAAGTTAATCTTGATGCTAACAGATTGCAAGGTTATGGTCTTTCAATACCACAAATACAACGCGTTATTTTAAGTTCTAACCTGGATTTTCCAACCGGTAACATTCAAACCAGAGAGCAGAAAATATTAATTCGTTTGGCTGGAAAATATAAAAGTGTTGAAGAACTACGTGATTTGGTAATTTCGGATAAAGATGGCGTTCAAATTAGGCTACGAGATATTGCAGATGTTCAGGACAGTAAAAAAACAACTGAAAAAATTTCCAGAGTCGATCAAAAAAGTGCCATATTAATGCAAGTAATAAAGCAGTCTGATGCAAATGCCGTGGCGGTTAGTGAAGAAATTATAAAAAATATCACACAACTCGAAAGTGATTATAAAAATATCGACTTACAACTTAATATAGCCAATGATAGTACAGTTTTTACTCTTGAAGCAGCAGATTCTGTAATTCACGATTTGCTAATAGCTGTATTACTTGTAGCATTTGTTATGCTGTTCTTCTTGCATAGTATCAGAAACTCTTTGATTGTAATGATCTCAATACCCGCTTCATTAATAGCAACATTTATTGGTTTTTTATTTTTAGGATATACCTTAAACTTAATGAGTCTTTTAGGATTATCATTAGTAGTAGGTATACTTGTGGATGACGCCATTGTGGTTCTTGAAAATATTTACAGACATATGGAAATGGGTAAGAATCGTATTCGAGCCGCTTTTGACGGGACCGCGGAAATAGGTGGCACTGTGACTTCAATAACTTTAGTAATAGTTGTGGTATTTTTCCCTATAGCAATGAGTGAGGGTTTGGTTTCAAAGATAATTACACAGTTTTCTGTTACTATAATAATTTCAACATCGTTATCCTTGCTAGCATCATTTACAATAATACCATGGTTATCTTCTCGTTTTGGAAAAATTGAGCACATTGAAGGAAAAAACTTTTTTGGTAGAGTAATATTAAATTTTGAAAAACAATTAAAACTTTTTACAAATTGGATTTCAGGCTTATTGAAATGGTGTTTAGACCATTCTAAAGCAACTTTAGGCATTGTTTCGATCATATTCCTTTCATCAATATGGCTCGTAAGTGCCGGATTTATAGGTGGTGAATTTTTTGCAAAATCAGATAGAGGGGAATTTTTAGTTCAAATAGAATTACCTAAAGATGCTTCATTAGAGCAAAGTAACTTTATGGCCCAAAAAGCAGAAGCTTTTTTAAACACGCAAAAAGAAGTTAAAGGCATGATTACAACGGTAGGTCAAACCAGTGAAGGATTAGGAGCTGCTCAAGCAACAGCTTATAAAGCCGAAATAAATGTCCAATTGGTAGATGAAAAAGATAGATTAGATGATTCTAAAGTATATGCTGCCAAAACTAAACGTAAACTAGAGAAAATATTGATAGGAGCAAAAGTAAAAACTGTTCCTGTAAGTATTTTAGGAGTAGCTGAAGATTCACCCTTGGCACTGGTTGTAACAGGTACTAGTTTAGAAAGCGCGATGGTATTCGCAAAACAAGCAGAGGCTGAATTATACAAAATTCCCGGTTCTTCCGAAATAAAATTATCCGTAGAAACTGGTAGCCCAGAGATTAATGTCCAGATAGATAGAGATAAAATGTCAGCCCTTGGTTTGTCATTACAAACTGTAGGTTTAACGATGCAAATTGCCTTTAACGGTAATACAGATGGTAAGTTTAGAGCGGGAGACTATGAGTATGATATTAATATAAGATACAATAGTTTTGACAGAAAGAGTATTAAGGATGTTGGTAATTTATTTATTATCAATGACAAAGGACAGCAAATTAAACTCCGTCAATTTGCTACAATTGTAGAAAGCTCCGGTCCAAGTCGGTTAGAACGAAGAGACAAAACAGCATCAGTTACTGTAAAAGCACAAACTGTTGGACGGCCGGCTGGAACAGTGGCAGATGAATGGCAAATTGCATTTGATAAAATTGAAAGACCTGCTGGGGTGAATTATGTATGGGGGGGAGATAAAGAAAGACAATCAGAAGGGTTTGGAACACTTGGAACTGCAATGATAGCCGCAATAATATTGGTTTATTTGGTTATGGTATCTTTGTATGACAGTTTTGTTCACCCTTTCGTAGTGCTATTTTCCATTCCTCTTTCCTTTATTGGTGCCCTACTCGCATTAGCCTTAACAAATAACTCATTGAATATTTTTACAATTCTAGGAATAATTATGTTGATTGGATTGGTTAGTAAAAATGCCATTATTCTTGTTGATTTTACCAATCAGAGAATTAAGGCCGGTGAAACAGTTAGAAATGCATTGATACAAGCCAATCACGCCCGTCTTCGACCAATTTTAATGACGACTATAGCTATGGTATTTGGTATGCTTCCCATCGCCTTGGCCTCCGGACCAGGTGCCGGGTGGAAAAATGGGCTTGCCTGGGTTATTATTGGTGGTTTATTAAGTTCCTTATTTTTAACTCTGGTGATAATCCCTGTAATCTATAATTTAATGGATAAATTAGTTCATAAATTTACAAAAGGGAAGAAAAACAATTATGAAGAATTAATTGTTGCAGATTATGATCACAAAGAATTAATAGATGGCTTTAATCCGGATCATACATTATGATTTTGAATATAAATATAGACAATTTATTAAGGGCCATCATATTTTATATAATTTGATAACGATTTATATATATTAGAAGATCATTGAATAACCTTTTAGAATTTTTAATAAATCCATTTGGTTATTTAATCTTAAAATTAAGTTAGTATGAATAGTAAATTGCTAACCATGTACCTCATAATGCTACCTATACAATCGCGAATAATATATACCGGATCTTTACCTGCCAGTAAATATTAACCAATAAAAAAATAAAAATGATTGAAAAAAATATTGAGTTCATGAGAAAAACAGTTGAGGAAAGCATCCCAATTCATAAATTTTTAGGACTTAAATTACTGCTAATCGAAAAAGGATTTGTAAAAGTTAGTGTTCCCTTTAGAAAAGAAGTAGTTGGTGATATTAGAAAAAACAGGTGGCACGGAGGAATTATTGCCACGATAATGGATTCTGTAGGCGGAATAGCTGGAGGAACTCATTTTACCTCTTTTGATGATAAATTAGCAACAATTGATCTAAGAGTAGATTATCTTACGGGAGCAGAGGCGAAATCAATTATTGTAGAAGGTAAAATTGTTAGATTGGGGAACAGGATTCTTGTAACCAAAATGAAAGCATATCAAAATGATAAGTTAATTGCCGAAGGTAAAGGTGTTTATAATTTTATACGAATCGATAATACTCCTAAACAAAAAAACGACTCGCTCAATTCACAGATAGAAAATATTGAAATCTGAAATAGAGCCAAGATCTAAGATTTATTGGACCAAATAAAAAAAATAGAAAATGAAATAAAACTTTGATCAGGTAGAAATAATTATAAAATGATATTATTTTAACATCTAACAAGGGTCAATATATACCAATGAATCTGTTACTCTCGAAAAATCTGACTAAGGTAAGGCAAATATTAGCTTGCTCACTTCTCAAGAAATATTATGCAAACTGAAGTTTTTAATTCTATAATTAAACCCTTGAATACTTTTAATACTAATATATGTTTCAACATACTTTGTTTTAACTTATATTTTTATATCTTTGAAATATAGTATTAGAATAGATATGAACTCAGTAAGGGATTGTAATGGATTACCTGTTGGAGATTTAGTCGATGAATTTAAGGGAATAGATCAGAACGGAAACGAAATTAGGTTATCTGGATTGCTAAAAAAAGGCAAAGTTGTGGTAGTTTTTTACAGAGGGCAATGGTGCCCGATATGTATGCCACATCTAAGAAAGTTGCAGAAGAATTTAATGGAAATAGAAAATAATGGAGCAAGTCTTTTAATTATAACTCCGGAGAAACAAGAAATTATTAAAAAAACTATACTTAAAACAAGTATTACTGTTTCAATATTATATGATAAAAATTACAAGATAATGCGGCAGTTTGATCTGTCATTTATTCCAAGCAAAGGCTTGAGGATGTTGTACAATAAAGTGCTCCGTGCAAATTTAAAAAATGCACATTCCGATGATTCTGAAACATTACCGGTACCAGCAACATTTATTATTGATACTGATGGTAAAGTAATATGGAGACATTTCAATCGTGATTATAAAAGAAGATCAAAAGTTCGAGAAATAATAAATCAACTGTAAATTAATGTTAAACTCGTTCCAATGATCATTGGAACATAAAATCAAGAATTATGAGTAGAGGTAAAATTGCACAAAAAATGCCCTATGTTATTGACGAAAAAGCAGGTATAAAATACTGGTGCACCTGTGGAGAGAGTAACAACCAGCCCTACTGTGATGGCTCACATAAAGGAACGGAATTTGTTCCAAAAGAGGTGGAAATTATTAAGTCAAAAAAAGTGGCATGGTGTGGATGCAAGCAATCAAATAATGGCGCTTTTTGCGATGGGGCGCATACTAAACTTTAAAAACAATTTTATTATGGAAACAAATGAATTAAGTAAAAAAAGAAAAATTACAGGATGGGTAATAGCAGGGCTGATTACAGCTTTACTATTATTTAGTGCAATGGGTAAATTTAGTATGGCTGAAATGGCAGAAAACTTTGCAATATGGGGATTAGGTGATTGGATCACTATTATTGCAATTGGAGAAATTATTTCTGCACTTCTTTTCTTATTTCCCAAAACAAACATTTTCGGAGCATTTTTATTAAGTGCTCACATGGGAGGTGCTATTGTTACACATATGAGTCATGGAGAACCTTTTATGGTTCAGTCCTTTATTTTGATATTAGTATGGATAACGGCATTTGTACGTAATCCTGCTCTTCTGTATAGTTTTAAAAGTTAGTTTTAGTACTACTTTCAATGAATAAAATCAAAAAAATTTCCATAATTGGTGCCAACGGGCGAACTGGAATTGAAATAGTAAAACAGGCTTTGGATAGAGGAATTGCCATAAAAGCATTAGTTAGGGATAAGCAAAAGATTCAGATTTCTAATTCACTTCTTGAAATCGTTGAAGGTACACCCACCAATCTTGAGGATGTAACTAAGGCTATTTCGGGAGTAGATGCCGTTTTTATTGCATTAAATATTAGCAGAAAATCAGATTTTCCATGGTCCAAGGTGGTTACACCAACGACCTTATTTAGCGCTAGTATGGAGAATATTGTCTTGGCAATGAAGGAGAATGGAATACAAAGGGTATTAACCGTTTCTGCATGGGGTGTCGGAGATAGTTATAAAGAAGTAAATTGGATATTCCGGTTTCTTATTAACAAAACTAATGTTGGTACAGCCTATATGGGTCATGAGGATCAAGAACAAATATTAATAAACAGTGAATTAGAATGGACAGCGGTAAGGCCGGTAGGTTTGACCAGCGACGGAAATTCCAAGCCGACTCGTGTAAGCATTAATGGTAATAAAAAACTCAAAATGTCGATTAGCAGAAAGGATGTTGCCCGATTTATGCTTGATATTATGGAAAATGAGGTGTATTATCGTACTTCACCTTCCATATCAAATGAATGACAAATGAGCTCTGAAGATGAAATAATACTTGATTTTCTCTCCGTTATCCGAAACTGCTTTCTAAATTCAAAAGTTAATTATGAATCGTTCAAAATTTGTTAAACTATCAAGTATGGGAATTTTAGGATCAGGTACATTTGGTTTGTCAGGAATGGAAAAGGCATTAGAAGAAACAAAGCCTACAGGGCAAAAACTACCCGTTTTATTTACATCTCATGGAAGTCCGATGGATATTCCTGTTCCTCATTATGGAAATCCTTTCAATACTTACCTTGGCGATTTAGGTCAGAAAATTAGAAAGAAATATTCCGTTAACGCCATTTTAGTTATTTCTGCACACTGGTGTACAGAAGGAAGTTTTGTGAATATCTGTACTTCACCAAAAACTATTTACGATTATTATGGTTTTCCTGACAACTACTATACGATTAAATATCCGGCATCCGGACACCCGACAATAGCCAAACAGATAGCTGATGACATAAAGGAAATACAAACAACTACGGAATGGGGATTAGACCATGGCAATTGGCCAATGCTTATGCACCTCTTTCCTAATGCCGATGTTCCTGTATTTCAGTTGAGCATAGATTATTACAAACCTGCTCAATATCACTATGATTTAGCAATTCAATTAAAAAAATACAGAGAACAGGGAGTGCTAATTATTGGAAGTGGAGCTTTGGTTCATAATTTAAAATTAGCCATGGCCAAAATGCAGGCAGGTATTACAGAAATATATGGATGGGAAGCAGAGTTTGACGATTGGATTAAAACAAGAATTGATGATAGGGATGTGAAAGCTCTAATTGATTATAAAAAGAATAAATTAGGCGAATTGGCTGCCCCTACTCCGGATCATTACGTTCCTGTTATTTATTCAATGGCATTAGTTGATGACAAGGATGAAATCAGACATACTTATACCGATATGCTTCCAGGATTTAGTAACAGAAGTTTTATTATTGAGGCGTTAAATTAAAACTTAAAAAAATGAAAATTGAAGATGAAATAAAGGGAAGATTTAGAAACGAATACCATAAAGGATTGATAAACATAGTCTATACAGAGAAACAACTAAGCTTTCAATTTTTACAATTTATTAAAAAACACGGATTAAGCGAATCTCAATATAATGTATTAAAAATTATTCGTGGAGCTAGCGCTAAGACAACTATTTCCATTGGGTATATTAAAGAACGTATGCTTGACAAAAGTTCAGATGTTAGTAGAGTTGTTGATCGGCTTTACCACAAGAAATATGTTGAAAGACGGGAAAACTTAACTGACCGCAGACAAAAAGAAATTTCAATATCAAAAATAGGATTGACTTTACTAGCTGAAATGGATGAATGCGAAAAAAAAGTTGATCTATTATTAAAAAACCTTTCATTGGGTGAAGTAAAAAAACTGAACATCTTATTAGATAAAATACGAGGATAGATCATAATCCTATTAATGTTCTATAAAATTGAAAATAAATATTATAGCAGAAACTCAGTTCTTAAAAATTAATATTTAATTTGTCACTCTTTCATTTTGTTATGTTTTAATCTAGTGACCTTGACAGAAGTTTAATATTACTTATTTAAATGCTCAAAAAATTATTTAAACTAATTTAGAATGTTTTTGTATTTTAGATTCATAAAAAGAAAAGTTATTAGATTACTTAACGAATGTCGGGAGTATGTTGGGATTAAACAAAAAAACTCCAGAGAATACGGAAGCTTTTCATCGGCTAACTTCCCGATGGCTATCGGGATAAACTCTAAAGTTTTATTTAACAACACAACTATTTTAATTGCGGTCTGGATGGGACTTGAGACCTAAGCATTACTAACTCTTTTCCAATAAGTTGAGAAACAGCCAAGAGTCACTTCTCCTCAACTTTCCCTTCAATAATCTGATTTTTCGTACCAAGGTTTCAATAATCAACTTTATGAGCCTCTTTAAAAAAACGTAAAAAAATACTATCGAATTTTACCTTTTAAAATCGGAAATACTATTCCCATCATAAAGATTTAACCGATCTAAAGTTCCAAACAATCTGACTTAACGAACAGTTATATGGCTTTGGAATAACTTTATTGGACTAGCTAATACTTTTCATAGCACAAGTTGTTATGTTTTCCCACATTCAAGATCAGAGCAGTTTTCAAGCCAAAACGGCTTCTGAAATTTGGAAAGAAGCCCTTTTAATTACAAGTAGTTGTTTACTTAACAACCCATTTTTCCAAAGGAAAACACAAAAGTTTGGTCTACCTTTTCTCCTTTGGAATTTTCAGCAGGTTCCCAGATCCCCGGGGTATTAGAGATCAGATCGATCATCAATTTATCAATTGCAATATTACCCGATGTATCCCCAAGTTTTATGTTAGATATAGTCCCTTTTTTGGTTACTGTAAAAAACAGCTTACCTGGTCGCAGTTGATTCTCTTGTACCAAGGCCGTTTCCATTCTGCTTTGTGTTTTTAGGTATTCAATAAGCGCTTTCTTACCGTCTACATATACAGCTTGCTTTTCAGGAACGATTGTTAAAAATATACGGGAATAACTATCTTCCAATTTGCCGGTTTCCATATTCTTCTTGTTGTAATCTGCCCTGATTAGGACATTGGTAGAATAATTGGACATTCGAAGGAGATTGATCTGAGCATCAGTAAGATCCTCGCTGTTTCCAGTCTCTCGTATATCTGTTTGGGTTTTATCATCTAGAATTACAACCTTTACAGATTTAAATGAAACTATCCGCTGGGTCTTTAACTTGGGAAGAAGATCGTGGATCGATCTTGCTTTGTCCAGGTCTCCTTTTTTAAAATCGATAAACCTGATGCCTACATTTAAGAAAAAGTCGGGATAATATGGGCCGTATATTGAATCTGAGATTTTTTCAAAAGAAGCTATAGTCCTACTACTCTTTGTTTCTAACCCATCTGCGGCTAAATCGTTCAAGTTGATAAAACTAAAAGCCATTAGACTCAGAGTTACCACTGCTATGCTAAAAATTATAATGCGTTTTTTCATATCTGTTCATTTAATAATTAATTTCTATCAAATCTATTAAGGATAGCCGCTTCAATATCTATATCAAATGTAAAATGATGTAAATTTTGTGTAAAACATCTTAAATTGTCTCATTTTTAAATAGTTTTGCAGAATGCGCTTAAGACAGTTCAAATTAGCTTCGTTCATTTTTGTGTGCCTATTGTTGTTTATCTCCACAAGTAATGCTCAAGATACACTTAACGAGAGACATATTGAGGTGTCATTGCGAATGATTGGACATCAAGTTCTTCTTAATTCAGATGATAGTATTTCTCGGGTATTACCTATTATAAAGGAAAATGATCGATATAGAATTCAATTCGAATCTCAATTTGAATTCAACCCGGAAGAGCTGGTTAGTACTGTGAATCGAGTTGTTCGGGAAACAAGCATGGCAAATAGCTATATCGTGGAAGTAGAGAAATGCGAAACTGGAGAGGTGGTCTATAGTTACGAGATGAACGATTTGGAACAATCGGACATTGTCCCCTGTAAAACAAGAGTTCAACCCAAGTCCTGTTATAGTCTTTTATTCACGTTGATAGAGACGCGAAGGACAAATACAGCTTTGCTAACAGTTACTCCTGATCCTTCAAACGGGTCTCAGGCTGAGACAAGTCAGGTAAATTATATTATCATCTTTGTAATGTTCGTGTTAGTAGTCATGGTGTTCTTTTTTCTAAGGTGGAGAAAAAATAAATCCACGATCGATCCGAATTTGATCCCAATAGGCGAATACCATTTTGACAAGCGGAATACAGAGCTTTTAATTGAGCATCAAAAAATAGAACTAACTAGTAAAGAATCAGATTTACTTCTTTTACTCTATAACGCTGCCAATACAACTGTTGAACGAGAGGTTATTCTGAATATGGTCTGGGGAGACGAAGGTGCTTATGTTGGTAGAACCCTGGATGTTTTCATTTCGAAATTGCGTAAGAAACTAGAATTTGATTCAAAAGTGAAAATTGTAAATATTCGTGGTGTTGGCTACAAACTTGTTTTGGATGTTTAGATTCCACAACCTAAATTTTCATTAAAATTTCCCCAATAATCATTTGTTCTCACTTCAGTTACATTAATTATTCAGGGATTTCCATTGTCAACTGTTGAATTAATACAAATTAAATTCGGTTAGTCTTTATCATCAATGGGGCCATCACAATTCATGTCTGTACAATAAATTTCTTCTTCACAAGCTCTTGTACATTCAAAATAAACTGGAGATGGAGGACAACCATACAGTCTGTTCTAGACCACAACAATTTAAAGTAAAGAGCTCTATTTCTGTCAGATAACCTCTAGAACCAATACAACCCTCCCTTAAATCACCCCTTTTCATAGCAATTTCCCTGATAATCAGCTTACAGTTTCCAAAATCAGCGAAACTGAAGTATGACTATTCTGATAGTATTAGATGATCCAATATCTGTTGGAATATCAATATTCAAAGTTAATATAAGTTTGAAGTATCACACTTCATAAAAAAATTGCAAAAAAATAAGATCCTTGAGCTTTCCTTTTTTAATACAACGATTCAGCTAAAGAGTTAATCCTCTTGAAGACGATATATCACTTATAAGGAATTAGCGTTAAAGGTGTCTCCTTGTTCAATGTCGCCAGTATCAAATCCCTTTTTAAACCACCTTATACGCTGTTCAGAAGTACCATGTGTGAAGGAATCAGGCACTACCCTTCCTGTTGACTGTTTTTGTAAGCGGTCATCCCCAATAGCGAATGCCGCGTTCAGTGCTTCTTCGAGATCACCTGTTTCCATCATATGAGTCATTTTCTCCGAGTGATGTGCCCAAACACCGGCAAGGAAATCAGCCTGTAGCTCGAGTCGAACTGAATATTGATTGTATTCCTTCTCACCCATTTGACTTCTTAGGCGTTGCATTTTATCGGTGATACCCATAATATTCTGAATATGATGACCTACCTCATGAGCAATTACATAGGCTTGAGCAAAGTCACCGGGTGCATTTAATTGGCGTTCCATATCATGAAAAAAACTCAAATCAAGGTACAGTTTTTCATCACCCGGACAATAAAAAGGGCCTGTGGCACTGTAGGCTGATCCACATGCTGAAGAAACAGATTCGGTAAAAAGCACTAGAGTAGGTTCCCGGTAATTATTCAAAATACCATTCCACACATCCTCCGTACTAGCCAAAATAGTAGCGCTAAAGTCAGCTAGTTCATTTTCTTCAGAGCTACCTAGGTAAGGGGTTGAAGTCTCAGTTTGTTCATTACCTCCTACAAAAAACTGACCTAAAATACGCAATGGATTATTACCTGTTATGAATGAAAACACAAGAAATATCCCTACTATTATTAAACCTGTTTTTGAAAAAAGGAGTTTAAGTAAAGGTCCTAATAACATGGGATTAAATCCACCACCGCCTCTGTTTGGACCTGATTGCCCTCTTCGGTCTTCGATATTTGAACTTTGTCGTTTACCTTTCCACTTCATAATTTGGTTTGATTAAATGAGATATTGTGTCGTTAAGCACAATAGTAATGTAATTAAAATATTAAACTTAGTTCTAAAAATAGACTAAATTTACGACTCTTAACATAAGAAAAGCGGTTAATTAATTTATAACAAATATCAACTGGAGTACAAAAATAAAGTAGTGTGGGTTGTTTTGTGGGTACACAAAACAGAAAAACCTCAGTAATACTGAAGTTTTTCATTAGCTAACGAATTAAGTTTTAACACTTAAAGTTAACAGCACAACTATTTTATTTGCGGTCTGGACGGGACTCGTTTAACCCACGTAAGGAATTGTTTTACAGCAATATATCTTAACTTGATGGTTTCAATTTCGTTTAGCTCACCTCAACATATCAACTATTTCCCTATATTTACAAAACAACCTACCAACCAAATGATCAACTTCCTTAGAAAAACCCGTAATAAAATGGCAGATGACAACAGACCCCTAAAGTATATGAGATATGCTGTTGGTGAGATTGTACTGGTTGTCGTAGGAATATTGATTGCGTTGAGTATAAATAATTGGAATGAGGAAAGAAAAAAGGATATTTCCATGAAGGGGCATTTAATAAGTCTTGTTCAGGCAATTCAGCATGACATAAGAGAACAAAGCATTTCGATGGAATTCAATGAATTTCGATTTCATTCTTGGAATTATTTACTAAAAATCTCTGGTGTATATATGGATTCTTTGGAAGACATTCCTAGACCAAGCTCTTATATAGTTCATACTTGGGATGACCCTTATCCTGAAAAATTAAATAAACGTTTTATCAATACAAGTTTAGACCAACTCAATAGTCCATTTATAGATATTTATTTTAATCATTCAGCGATTAATGAGATTAATAATCTAGGAGTATTATCAGATTTAGAAAATGATTCGCTTAAGAAAAATATTAATGATTATTACTATAATTTAGAGTGGAAATTTGGACCTCAATCAACGAATAGAAGGTATGAATTGGCAAAAGATTTAAGAGTCTATTTAATGGAAAATCATGAAATCTCCTGCAATTATCCACCTCACCCTGAACGCATTATTCAGGTCATAAAGGAAGATCCAAAAGTAGTGATTATGCTCAAAGATTTAATAATAACTTCCCACAGGCATTACTGGGTTACGAAAGATTTGCGAGAATTTGGAAGTAATTTAGTTGACTTGATTAATAAAGTGTTGGACTAACTATTATTTTAAATTATTCCGAAATGATTAACTTCTTTAGAAAAACTCGCAAGAAACTAGCTGATGATAATAAGTTCTTTAAATACTCCAGATATGCTATTGGAGAAATTGTACTTGTAGTGATTGGGATATTGATAGCATTAAGTATTAATAATTGGAATGAGGGAAGAAAAAATTCAAGTTTGGCAAAGGCATATCGATTGAAATTAACCGAGGAATTGGATTCAGATATAGACCATCTAACTTTCCTTGATAGTATGAATTCAATTTATACTTCCAGGATACTAAAACACATAATCAATAATGATTCAACCAAACAAATGATAGCAATGCCGCTTAACCAAAGTCATGACAATTATGTAATCGCAGCATTTTACTCCAATACTTACTCTATAAATACCCTATTAAGCACTGGACAATTATCCCTGTTTCAAGATGCAGAAAAACAGCTAATTATTCAATTTAAAGAAGCACTAGACAAGTATAGGTTTTATGAAGGGAAAGAAATAGAGACCGTATATTCGGATTTTCGAAGAATTAAAAATGAATTCGACTTGATTTCAGCATATGGATATTCGGGTAATCTACGCAATCAAGTACTGAATGATGTCCAATATTACAAATACAGGAATTTTCTGGCTGAATTATTGAACCTCTTTAGAATACAGTCGCGTATCTATGCACGGATTAAATCCTTAGGTGAAGAACTAGTGATTGGATTAGAAAAATCAAAAGGCTAAGGTTAGATTTGTTAATCAAACTCATCAATCCAAATATTATAATTCTGATGCATTCACCAAAATAGTCTTTGTCTCTTAGGAACCCAATGGTCAGGATTGACTGTTATACCCGTAGAGAAATCTTTTCTATTCTTGTTGAAGGTTAGTCTGCATCTTACAGGTGCAAGGCCTTTCTTTGTCAACTCCTTAGCTTTGACAATGAATCTGATATAGAATTTTAGTGATGTCATTATTAGTAGATTTAAGATTAGTATTTTTGCGCACCTCGAGATTTTATCGCACCTTCTTGCGCACCTTTTGAGATTTTACAAAGTGAATTGAATAATAGGGGAGTGGGTTCTTTCCAGATAATACCTGTTAGAATATCAAGGTGTTATAATAAATATATAGGAATAGTATAGGGGATAAGTAATTTTAGAAGAAACCTCTATAAAACAAAAAAACCCTCAGTAAACTGAAGATTTTCATTGGCTAACTATTTA